>Ga0209700_106116_pt1 | contig 19175 bp, 16 predicted proteins | sample SiratroredBW_FD_187528 | JGI IMG/M metagenome (GOLD analysis project Ga0209700, IMG submission 187528) | Root nodule microbial communities of legume samples collected from California, USA - Siratro red BW (SPAdes) (version 2) | ecosystem: Host-associated > Plants > Roots > Nodule | place: USA...
CTGCAAAACTAAAAAAAAAAAAAAAAAAGAAGCTCATTACCTGTATCATAATCATATATAAATCAACTTCAAGAATTAATAAACCCACACCTTATTTTTCACCATAGGATTGTGAGCATCAGTGTTAAGCAGTATCACAGAATATGCAAGGACATAAGCTGTATCAGCACTGGAAAAGACTTTTGGATTACATTTGCAATATCGTTCTGCAAACTTTTCCATGATTCGATCAATTTTCTGTGCCTCACCAGGCAGTCTAAAGCCTTGAAGAAAGGCCCTGATTGCCTCATCAAACTCCAACCCCTGGAAGTCAAAAGAATCTACATATGCATGCATTACTTTCAAGGACAATTCTTCCCTTTCTCCTAGATAATCACCAATCAAAGTCTTGTTCAACCCTGATGCATCTTTAAGAAAAGCTGCTATCTCCTCCGGTGAATTACCCACTTTATTAGCATTGATGAGGAATTCAATTCCTTTCTTTGGTTTCCTGTTAAAAAGTGATATACCTTCCTGCCATAAACTTAGCATTAGCTTCATAGATGTCAAAAAGTTGAATAAATAACAGATTTGCTTGCTATTCCAAAATTTATGCACTTGCTCTTGGTAGACCGCCTTATTTGCAATCACCCCTAACTCACCTTAGTTGAGGTCTCTTAGGAAGTTGCCTTAATTACAACCTCAAGGGTGGTGTCCCTCATGAACTACTGATATGGTAAATAAAATATTTAAATGTAGTACAAAACTTCCCTTACAAATCAATTTTGTAGGATTGAGTTAGTTCCAAAATCCAATTTTTAAAATGGTATCAAAACCTATCCTAAATACATTTATGGGTCATTTGCAATTGCCACACTCTAGGATGGAAGTTCTGGGCTTGAGAGAGTGTGTTGGTAATCCCCTTAATTGCGATGATCACAATCTGGCCTTAGTTGTTGTGACCTATTTCGAGGTTGCCTAATTACAAACTTAAAGGTGGCTGCTTAGTCCAACATCGACTAGTAATATAGTTAAAATAAAATATATAAATGAAGTGCAAAACCTTATTTTACAAACTGGTTTTGTAAAGTTAAGTCAAAATCCAAAGTTTAAGACTTGTTTACCTGAAGTTTCAGTTTATAAGCCCGACGTTGCTCAATGGTTGAAACATCAGATGCCTCATTGGAGATTTCAGAATGAGTGTCTGATCCTTCAACTGGCTCTTCACCATTCCCATTTGCAATGGGAGGAATTCCAGCTTCATGGTCATTATCAACTGCTTCAACTTTTTTGCCTGAAAGAGGGTCTGGAATGCGCAATTGTTTGTTCATCCAGTCTCCCATCGATTTTAAAACAGCAACTAAGCACTTCATGGCTTCAAGCTTTAGTGTTTCCTCTTGAGGTGGCAAAACTGTGGTCGTTGCACCTGGAGGGACACCTTGGGCAGTTTTAAGGAGTCCATTGACCATCCTGGGAGGAAGACAACAATTAGATATAAGTATAGAGTACATATACAAAGCAATAATCAAAACAACTCCACGCCAGCACAAATGCTGCACAAATCAATCCAAGAACATAAAATAATAATAAACTGGGGATCCATATCATAAATATAAAATAAAACAAACTGTTCATAATATACCAAATAAAATTGCAGACCTCTCAAATATGTTTGTCGAATTGACATCGCAGTCATAATTGATAAAAATGTCCACCAATATCTGTGAATCATCACAAAGCTTCTCCAGAAAACGAAGCACAATCATCTTTTGCTGGAAATTAGGTTGAGCAACATTTTCTAGAACCCTAAGAACAATCATGGGGAAAAATACTCCAATTTCTGCTTTCAGTCCAGCTCTAAATCTTGATACCAGACTAATGAAGATGGAACAAGATAGCTGAAATACGATCAGAAGAGTAGAGGCACTGTTCTTCAACAATGATAAACATAAGTACTGCTTGATGGCACCCAAAAACCTGCTTCACCACAGTCAATGCAACCATCAGTAGTGTTTTTTATCATCCCAGAAGGATACATGATAAAATAGAAGGAAAAAGTGTCCACTTGTGCCTAAGACAACATAATTTCACATTTAATTAATGAGAGATTAAAATATGTTCAAACTGAAAGAACGATATATAAAAACAAAATTCAAAAGACAGTACAGGAATTAAAAATAGCAACACAGTGATAGTCCATCTTGTGCAAAAAAATATGATTACACAACATTACTCTCATGCAATTAATTCATGGACAAAATTTTATGTAATTTGATCAGTTACTCTAATTCCTTATGAATTACATATTATGAGGACAGAAGGGGAATTTTAAGTAGTATATACCATAACTAAAAATAAGTTATGCAGATAGAGCTCGGGATTGAATTTCCCCTTTAATGCATTCAATCTAACACTAACTCGTCTATTTGCAGATAGCATGAAAAGAAGACTTTGCTACTGACGAGCATAACCAAGCTAATATATGGAACAATGCATAATATTGTAGTATTGGAAACCAAAGCTTAGCATTGATACTTGCAAGATAAAAAACACTAATACATACAACCAAAACTCAATAGTTTGGTTAATCTGGTAAATAGATCCCACACATCTACTACACGAGTGATTTTATGCCATATTTAATAGTTGTCATCAGTCACTTAGAACAAGACCACAGTTCCATAGCATGTTTCACATTGCACTTGTAAAAGTGCATACACCACAAATCTGCCTAAGTAGAAAGTACTCCTATTTATGAGGCACACTTTGAAGGACATGGGGAGGCTTAATCATATTGAAGGGGAGGTTGTACCTCCAAACAACCCTAACTTCAGACCTTGGACAATGATGACTCTTGGATTATAACATGGTTGCAAAGATCAGCCAAAATTACATGTTCTATTCCAGTACCCAAAATCTTGGGAAGATCTTGGAAATACTTTATAACACTGTATATCTCTACTTGCTATGAGCTAGAAGGTAAGATATTAGGTGCCAAACAAGGCACATTTTCCATTGCGGAATACTATGGAGTCCTAAAGGGTGTATGAATTGAACGAAACTAGGATCAGAATTTGAAAGTTGAAAATAGTAGGGATGCTGTCACCCTTGCTCAGTTTGTTGAGCGACATTAGATTTTTAAGTTATTATTGAGATTGAACCATGAACATGACCCTCTTAGGGCACAAATTCTTGGCAAAGAAAACCTTCTCTCTCTTTCTTAAGTCTTCTACATTATTCAGGGAGAGGAGACTCATCCGATGGTAATGATGAACGAGCCACCACTGAAGGGAACTGCCTTGCTCCCTGGAAAGGCTTACAAACCTGGGACCTAAAAACCCTGAGAATACGAACCTCAACTCAAAAGAAAGGTGAAGACTCTTGTTTGTTTGGAAAACTCTTAGTTCAATCCTCAAGGAAGGCTTACAAGGCAATTTTAAATTCTAAAGCACTGGCAAGACTACTTCATCCTCATCAATTGAAGAAAGAATGCATGCTTTATGTGCTAAGGTTGAACACCTAAAACTTCTCATGGATTCCATCGGTAGGCCATCTTTTGGCACTTTTTCACTAACCATGATTGAGAAGAACTTTAATTCCTTTTTCAATGTTTCTAAAACTATATGTTAGAACTTTTGGCTTCAAGACTCCACTGCAACTAACCATATGATACCTCATTCCCCTCTTTTGACATCATATGTTCCTTCTTTTGGTAATGACATTACTGTTGCAAATGGAACTTGTGTCCCAATGACCAAACATGGTAATATTTCTCTTTTCCCATCTCTTAGCCATAAAGATGTTCTTCTTGTTTCGAAACTTTCTAATAACCTTGCTTTAGTTCAAAAACTTACTCATGACTTCATGTTCTATATTTCTTTTCCCTTTTATCTTGTTTTTTATGATCTTATCACGAGGAGGAATATTGAAACTATTAATGACCAGGGAGGATTATATTGCCTTAAAAGCCTAGGAACAAATGACTACCTCCCGTCTCCAATCTTGCATTACTTCTGACTCCTTTGAAATTCGTTTTCCATCGTCATCTAGGACATTCGTCATTTTATGTTCTTAGATCTATGTTTCCTTTTTTTATTTTCAAAGAGTCTATTGAGTCAGTCAAGTGTATTTCAATTTGTAAAGCATCATCGTGCCACATATTTTCCTAATGATACAACAAGTGTTCATTCTTTTTTTGATGCATTGGGGCTTGCATTTAATTCTAGTACATTTGGTGCTAAATGGTTTGCCACTTTTATTTGTGATTGAACCTGTCACATGAATTTTCCTAGTGAAAAGAAAATTTGAAAATTTCCTTTTATTTGTAAAATTCTTCCACATGATACACACACAATTTGAAAAATCAATTAAATATTGCACTCTGATAATGGGAAAGAATGTTATAAACCATGATGTGTCTAAATTCCTTTCTTAGGTTGATATTGTTCATAAACTCACATGTGTAGATACACTTCAACAAAATGACATGGTTGAAAGAAAAAACATGCGTCTTCTTTAAGTGACACGAGCCCAACTCTTTCAAAAATAATATCCATAAATCTTATTGGGAAGAGGTTGAACTCACTGCTACTACCTACCTCATTAACCAATTACCCTCTTGGGTTCTAGATAGATGTAGTCTTGTTGAATCTATATCTTATTTCTTTCGATATGTTCCTTTCCAGGCTAGCCTTCCCAGTCAAGTTTTTGGGTGTGTTGCATTTGTCCACGTTCACAATTAGTTTTGCAAGAAGTTAGATCGTAGAGATGTTCAATGCATATTCATTGGTTATGCTTATGATAAAAAGGGTTTTTTAATTGTCTATGTGATATAGTTATCACACAAAACAGTGCCACTAGGATTCCTCAATTGAAAGAGCACTTATTCAGTCATTTTCAGATCAAGGACTTCGGTTGTGTAAAATACTCTTTTGGTATTGAAGTGACTTAGTCAAAGGAAGGTGTTGTAGTTTCATAAAGGAAATATGCTCTTGAAGTTACAGAGGAGATAAGGTTGGAAAATCAAGCCCATTGATAATCCTATGGACCCAAATCAAAAGTTAATGGCAAACCAAGATGAGCCCTTTTCAAATTCAAAGAGTTATAGGAGACTAGTGGAAAAGCTTATTTATCTAACCAATACAGGACTTGATATTTCTTATGCTATTGGAGTTGTTAGTCAATTCATTTAGAATCCTCACATTGACCGCTGGAATGTTGTGACTCACATTCTCAAATATATCAAAAAGGCTACAGGACAGGGATTGTTGTACGAGGGCAAGGAGAATACTCAAATCTCATGATATTGTGACGCAGATTGGGTTGGTTGTCACATTGGCAGGAGATTCACCACAGGATACTGTGTATTCATTGAAGGGAATATCATCTCCAGGAAGAGCGTGTAGAAGTTAAATATAGATCTATGGTTTTTGCTACATGAAAACTTGTATGGATTCAACAAAACCTTCCAAAGTTGAAATTTTGTAATGTTGAGTGGATGAAATTGTACAATCCTTCATAGTGCCTCCAATCCAATTTTCATGAGAGAATAAACACATAGTCATCAATTGTCATTTTGTCTGGAAGAAACTGTTGTCCAAGGAACTTAGTACTAGATTTATCAGCTTTGATGACCAGCTTCCATACATTCTTACCAAGTCTCTAAGAGGGTCTAGAATTCAGTTTATATGAGCTTGGTGCATACAATTTGAATGCTCCAACTTGAGGAGGAATGTTAAAATAGTTGTTTATTATTTTAGTTTTATAAAGCTACTTTTTTGGTGTACCTTGCTTTAGGCTAAGAGTCATATGTTGTAACCTCTATTCTTTATACATATACTTGCACTCTTTCTTTTTTATAGATAAACAAAATACATCAGCTGAGAATAAACACACTGACTTTTGGTCATCCTCTAAATTCAAGTACATATAAAAGATGGTTTGGTCATGTAAGATGAAAAGAAATAGAAACCTTAGTAATACACGCTGGATCAAATGAAGAAAGACCAAGCTTTTAAGTAAAAGTATTCAAAAGGACTTTGATCTGAAATGGTCTCTCTTAAGGCCTCATTTTGAAGATGATAATGTCATCACTGGATTCATTATGACAATATTTCAGTAAAATGAATTTGGGCAGAGGGGCTAAATATACTTCTCTTTAAATTTCAGGTACTCAAATCAGTTTTAAATTTGAAGGATCAAAATCATATTTAATCCTTAAATTATTAAGTATTTTTAGAAGTCATAAAAAAGAAGTACTTAATTATTTGAGTATAATTAAGTAATTAATTTTCTGATATATTAAGTACCTAATATTTTGAGTACATTTAGGTATTTCATTTGCCTAATATCTTTTTAAGGACGGAAAATCGGGTTGACTAAATAAAATAATAGTATTTTACGGAAATTAAAAATAAATAAATAAAAAAACAAAAAATGAAGTTCCAAATTATTATGAATATAATTAGGTACTTCATTTTTCCTGGTATCTTTTTGAAGAAATAAAATCAGGACAACTAATTAAAATAATAAAATATTTGGAAATTAACAAATAAATACCATTGCTTTCAAATATTATTATAACAATCTTGAGTATAGTTATATACTTCATTGCTCCAATATCTTTTTATAGAAGGAAAAATATCTTTTTGACTCTAGTGGCATCTAATCTCTTCTTGTTAGGGGTTTCTTAATGTTTCATGTATTACATATTATCTAACACCGCTATGCTTGCCTATGTGGTGTTAGATGAATAAACAACTGAACATCACTTAACAATTGCAGGTCGAGAAAGATTAATTCTTCCGCCATAATAACATTTTGTCGATATTAAACTATGCCACTTACATTGCATATTCCTTCTTAGGACAAGCATTCAAGAATTAGCTAAAGACATGGCCGCAACTCTGTTTTGCCTATGTTCTTTCTAAGGGTTATGACGCTACAATATATTGATAGAATTAGAATAATTATTTTATTGTTATGAATTTGATGTAATTTGGTTGATTGGATTCACGGGTTGATTGAGACCCACTTACACTACTTGAAAGTGTGAAATGTATGTGGAATGGATTGAGATAAGATGACAACAACAAGAACCGTTACACTACAAATATAAACACCATTTCTTCCAAATGTTATTATAATGGGAACGATTAACACCGTTACAGGACCAAAACAAAAAGCTTCACAAGAAGTTGAATATCTGGCACTGAATTCTATTTTCTCTCAACAGAGATGTTCTATTCAAGTAGAAATCATAAAAATTCTGCTTAATGTAAATCATGGGACCAAAGCAGGTTCATAGTTCCGAATATATTCACCACATCTGAAAACCTAATCTAGCAATATAACAAAATCACAATTTAATACTTATCTCTAGATATATCATAACCCCATAAACACCGGCCTTAAATTTCCCAGACAATCCTCCACAATTTCATCTCCACGGTAACAATCCAAATGACATAAAGTCTGTTGGGATACAAAGCTAGAAGTGCTTTTGAGAGTTTCTTCACTAGAAAAGCTTCATATTTCTAGTAGAGAATCTCTCAAGAACAGTTCTATCTTGTGTCGGAATAGGCTAAAAATGAACTGAAGAAAGCAAAATTTGATCTATCGACCTCAACAGAGCTATGACAAAATGTAGTCACATTACCACTTTACAATACCATCAACACACAATTACACCTCCTAGTTGACTATCACAGTACATCACCACACCGTCTTCACCCTGACTGATCAAACATGCTAGCATTTCATTGTTTAAGCTAAATCCAAAAAGGGCAATGAAATATGACAACCAAAACTAATTTACCTTTCACTAGTCCTGAAGACAGCTCCAGCATTCTCCAACAAGATCTTCAACAACTCCAAGGCCACAATCTTCCCCTTCATCAACTGAGGGTCCACAGATGCCTCCTTCGGCGGAGTCTTCATGGACAACTTACAAAGCGCCCTGAACACCAAAAAGGCATCTCTCCTGAGCTTATTCCCAATCTGAATCTCCAGATCATCGTCCCTCTCCACCACCTCCCCATCCACCAGCTCCCCTTTCCTCCCCTCCAATGCCGTCTTATACATACTGATCTCCCAATACTTGGCATCCAACATATCTTTGTCAGTGGAATCCAACAAATCCGCTGGATTCGCAGCCTCCACCGTTGCCGACACTGTTGTCTCAAAGGCACCGTCGTGTGCGCCCAAAGCTGACGGCGTCACCGGATTCAAAACTCCATCAATGTCCTGCACAATCCTGGTGATAAAACCCTGTACAGACTGCGTCATGGAGTTATCCACGTCAGATTTCTCCACAGGATCCATCAATTCAGCTACAACAATAGGCTGAACCGGAACCGTGGACGAATCCGCCTCCATCCTCCTAAACACAATCACTAACATCTGAATCAACGACGCTTTCGCCGTCGTCTGATTCACCAAATTCTTACTATCTAGGTATATGTCATAACAAGTTCTCACGATCAAGAGCAAGCAATCACCGTGAATTCGCAGCGAAATCGAGGTCACCGCTGACAAGAGCGTCTTCAGCACGAGCAATTCGACGGCGTCGTCGCCGAAGTCGTGACACTTGCACACTGCCTCGATCAGGCTCGCGAGCAGCTTCGCCTCGGGCGCGCCGCCGCTGGAGTCCGCCTCGCCACGGAGGAATCCGTGCGCAATGAGTCGCTGCACGGCGTCGAGAGCGGGATCGGCGATCTTCACGACGCCGGAGGCCGCCGCGGCGATGAGCGGGCGGAGGATCGACTCCGACTCCGCGAGCGAGTACTCCACTGGACCGCCATCATGGATCGGGCCGGGGACCGATGCCTCCGGCTCGGCAGCATCGTCGGAGGCCGGCGACTGAGGCTTCGGCGGTGAGGTTAGGGTTTCGATCACGGATTTGCACTCGTGCGCGAGCTTCGCGTGTTTTCTCCACGACGCGTTCTTGATGATTTTCTCGAGCGCGGGAACGAGCACCTGCTTCAGACGGGAATCGGCTTCCGAAGAAGCCATTCCCGAGTTAAGAACGAGTCACGGCTCAGTGACGCACCTAGGTTCCTGTTCGTGCTCCGCCCGGTGGAGCTCGCAGAGAAATGACGGCGAATTGACTCAGTGAGTTGCGGGAAGAGCGAGTTATGTTTGGGGATCTAAAGCAAGTTATGGCAGTAATGGCAGAGAGTGAGACAGTTTAGGATTGAAGATTACGGTTCCGGTGCATGTGAATTTATCTAACTACCCTCCGTAAGAAGAGAGTGTTGAGGGCAACTATGTCTTTTCGATCATACTATTTATATCCTGTTTTTCCTTTCCAACGATTACACTACCCCACTTTGTAGCACTGAAGCCCCTGAGTTTCCAGAAAGACGAAGTTACTCAAGTTCGAATACGAGGAAGTGAAACAGCGTTTGCATTTACTATTGTTTCGTTCTTTTCAACTGTCGTAGTACGAGGTTTTTGAACTTCTGTTATTGCAGAACCGTGAAAGGGAACTTGCATAGTGATGCTTTTAATCTATTGATTCTTCATCGCTAAGTTTTGTAAAATCTTCACACTTACTTTTTCTGTCACGTTTGCTCATAAAAATTTGGCATCTTGCTTGAGAAAATAATTGCCGTTAGACAGGAAGAATAGTTGTGTTAGCATTTTTCCTTATTAATCATGTCAATAAATTAATTATAAACAATTAAATTTTAGGAAATGGAGTAAGAGATCTACGCTCCCATGGCTCATTTTGTGGCTGCATGTGCTTGCTTACTGTCATGTGATTCTTCTGATTTATTGATTAGAATATCATAGGAGATAACATATCCTACTTTTGATCATACTTAAATGATGGGCACCTATAGCAATAATAACCTACTCAATGTATTTTTCATGGTAGGTGATCATTTTCTTACCTGAACCTATGCAACTTACATTTTGTTTGCATTTTATTTGTTTCATTTCTTGCAGTCTGAAATTAATCTGTGCGTGTACACACATTTTTAGGTGACAAAACATGCTCTTCAAGAAGAATCCTTTGAAGTCAATATCCGTGCCTATACAAAGATAATCCATTATTATGGCAACCGCAATCTGCTAGAAGATGCTGAAATTTTTCTCACACTCATGAAGCAAAGGGGCTTCATCTATGATCAAGTAATTCTGACTACCGTGGTGCACGAAGGGTGTTTGATGAAATTCAATTGGCTGGTATCACCCCAAGTGGTGTGTAGTTTGGTTGTTAAAGCTTATTCTATGGCTGGACAAGCTCAAAAGACTCTCACTGCATTTGAAAATATGAGAAGAGCAAGTATCAAACCCACTGATAAATGCATAGCTTCAGTATTGGTTGCTTATGAGAAGGAAAGCAAGATAAATAAAGCATTAGAATGTCTACTAGATTGGGAGAAAGATGGCATCATGGTTGGGGAAGCAGTCTCTGCAGTACTGGCTAAGTGGTTCCAAAAACTAGGGGTGGTGATAGAGGTGGAGCTTGTTTTGAGAGACTTTGCCACCAGTCAATAGATAAGCTAATGTAGAAGTTACTACATATCAATTGTTTGAAGCTCTGCGGAACAACTTCAAGTGTTTTGGAAATGATTTAATGTGCAATGCAGTGAATTTTGAACTCTTCTGGTAATGATGAAAAATTACTCGAAACATTTGTACTCTAGCTTTGAGATATCATCAACATTAAGCCATATGCACAGTGAATCTCTTATATTTTATTCTTGCCTGACCCTGCCACAGGAGCTATCTAGAATGCAATCCTTTTCCTTCATCACTGCACCTCTTGTGGCTGAAAATTCTATGGTGGTAAGGTGTGGTACGTATACTGTTCACTTCTTATCTCTTCTTCTGGCCAAGACACCATTTCTCTCAGGTTCTATTGCAACATGAACAATCATTGAATGTATTGTGCCCTTTCCTTGCTGAAGTTCTCAGATAGTAAGTGCATGTACTGTACGGATCATGTACTGTACGGATTATATACTGTACGGCCGACCGTAACTCCTGATCGACCGAAAGCTCTTCTTGGTCGGGACCGTCACCAAATTGGTAGCTCTAAATATCACTTTATGATGAGCATGTGCATAACATGTAAGATGTAGGAGTGTGTCCGGGAATATAGTAGGTAAGTCCGAATATCTTGTAACTGATTTTTATTATTATTCTGTTATCAAATCATAACAGAATAAAATCATAACAGAATAAAATGGGTCGAAAGTTTTTCCAATTTTAAGTAAGATACTTCTAAACTTTTTACTCAAAACATTTATATATTCCACTCAATTCTAATTTAAGTGTCGGAGTCCCTGCGATACCTCTACCGAGTCGGTAGAATTTGGAACATTAAGAGCACCAAGAAGCAATTTTTAGAAACAGTCAAGGATTTGCGATAAGAGATTAACTTCTGCAAATACATTTCTCTGACCCTTTTGCACAGAAAACTTTCAGTTTTTGCTTCTCCAATATACCAGTCATTTTTGAAGCTGCAATAATGTGTCTTCAAAAGATACTTCCCGTTGTCCTCTGTTTCGTCATTGCACAGGCCAGAAAACCTGGTGTGATTCTCCTGATGTTCTCAACATATATTGATGCTTCAAACCCAATCTTGATGGTTATACTCAGATAAGCTAATCATTGCATTTCGCCAAGCCTGTATTTAGTCTATAGATACACTTCTGCATTTTACACAAAAAGAAATAGCAGATTTAATTGACAGTGCTGACATGTATTTTATGAGAAGATATTGTTTCAACACAGTAAAAGTGTTAAAATTATAAGTGAGTTTAAGTTTATTGAACAGTTGAACAATATTTATGTAGTTTGATTCACGTGTTGTGTTATTTTACGAGATCTCTAAAATATTTTTCTTCTTGATTTTTTTTTTTATCAAGAACCGGATATAACGTTTTCTTCTATTTGTGACACACATCAAGTATAATAAATAATAATATATATTTTTATTCAAATAAATATTTAAAATTAAATTAATATAATATTACATTTTAATTCATTAAAATGAGTTATTATGATAACAAAAATTGACAAACAAACCCGTCGCATGTGTTTCATCCGGTAAATATATAATAAAAATATTAATTGTGGAACATTTTTACTAAAAAATATATATTTTATTATATAAATCCTGTTATTGTATATTTTATAAATAACAAAACACTGAAAACATTTATTTTGTGATATTTTTATTTTTAAGAAAATGATTGTTTATTTAACTACTCATTCCAACTCAATAGTACTTAGAGTAAGTTTTTTTTTAAACAAAATAAAATAAATTTAACTCAATTAAATTAAACTAATTAAATTGAAAATTAATCTAAATTTGATTAACTAAATCGGTTTGACTTGAAATATATGATAGGATATTTTTAATTTTTCTTTTACAACTAATGGTGGATGTACATAAAATAATGACATATCAACAAAGATCCTACTAAGGCATGTTGTCCAACAACAATACATCCTTTTAAATGAATGTTATTTTCAAATATTAAACATAAATCTAACATTGTATGTCCCATAACAATACATTGATTCAAGATTAATGTTACTTCACTCTTTAACTTTAATTAAGAGTAACATTAAATGTCTTCACTAGAGCTAATTCATTTATTGTAGTATATATGGGATATAATAATGCGATATATATATATATATATATATATATATATATATATATATATATATATATATATATATATATATATATATATATGGAATAATGTTAAGAGACTATTTTTTACACTTTGAGTGTTATTGGTGCTTTAAGTAATTAAATATTGTCACATGGGTATTAATATTTGACACCATGACTTGACATGTCAAGTCAATCACTTAGATAGTTTTATTTGGTGGAAGTGGTGTTTTGAAGTGGTAGTTGGTCATTGGATTGCAGTTTTTTGATAAAGCGGTTATGTGTTTTGATTTGCAGTGAGGTAAATTTTACTTTTCTTTTTTTCTAATAAAACCCTCCTCTCTAACGACTCTTTTGGTGTGAGACGATTCCGCTTTTGTGCACTCACTTGTCTCTTTCAATCTTTCCAGTATGGAACGATTTTTCGGTATGGGATGAGTTTTTCGGTGTGAGACAATTTGTCAGTGTTGGATGTGATTTTTCTACACAATTTTTGTGATTTCTCCACACCATTTTTATAATTTCTCCATACAATTTCTGTGATTTTTCTACACAATTTCTGTTTTGACTCCTTATTGTGGTATTCAATCCTAAAATACTTTCCTATTTTTTTTATTAAAATTCTAAGTAAAGATAGAGATATCCTTTAATCACAAGCAATTATGCCACCTCATGGTTAGCAAAGAAAAGTTATTTTGCATGGTTGTCAAAATAACATTTTTCTTGCCATGTAGCTACGAGTGAGAATAACAACATTTAAGTAAGATGTTCAAACTCTCATTTAAAATGTGTGTTCTTGCTTTAAACTACACATTCGTTGTGTCGCATTAAATAATAATTATCTCACTTCAAGCCATATTATTTATTTGTTTGAGCAACATTTATTTGAAGCAACAGCATATATGCTTAAGCGACCTTGTTGTAAGATAAGTATTGTGTATGGAAAGAAAATTAACAGTGACAAAGGGAACCTCACTTTATAGAAGAATCCAAAAAAGTGATAAAAAGCAACACCATTACTGCAACCATGGAATAAAACAAAGAACAAGAGAATTAGATTATTAGTGTAAGATTAACACTTCCCTTCACGTCAGTGCAGGAAGAATCTTTACTTTGTGTATCCCTTAGGAACCCAATAATAATGCAGTGGAGAGGACCAATTGATTATTAGTTCAAGTGAAATGGTCACATAGAGATATAATATAATATTTTCTCTTTAGGTTCATCAGATCGAAGTAATAATACATCGTTGAGTTGCACTTTCAGGTGTATATATATATATATATATATATGCATGTCTCCATCTACACACAAATACTCATTCAGAATGAAAAATCTAAGTGAAAAACACTACAGCAAAAACGTTACGTTCCATAAATTATAAAGATACAAGTAGAAAAAAAAGTAAGAGTGCTAAAACAGCTAACTGTTCCCAAGTATCTGAATTCTTTCGACCTTCCAAAGACACATGAATCTTACACCTCCTCTAAATGGATGATCCCGCAAATTTTTGAAGATGTAATATGCTCTTTCTCCGAACAAAAATTCCTTGTTGGGTCTTCTATTTCGCACCAGATAACCTGCACAAATAAAAGCACCAATATCCTTCTTAACCATAGTCTACCAATTATCTATAATCCTTCCTTATAATCCAAACATAGGAACTATCACAATTAACGTCCTACTAAATATGTTTAATAACTCAAATGGGTTCATAAACCATTCTGAAAAACTTAGTCCAGATCCAAGCATTCATTCATTTGTACTAGTACAAATATCTCTACTTTATCAACCTTTCTATTATTAAATATCAACATATAGATCAACCTATTTCTATGTTTCCTATTCATTTGTGTATATTTTTCCTTATAAATTGTTCAATTTTCTTATTCTCATTTATACTCTCACATTTAGATTCTAATCCACCTAACATAGATTCTGTTCATTTTTTAATTATAACTGGTTTTTAATCTAACAAAGGAAAGTAAATTCACCTCTCTCTGTTTTCACTCCCCCACCATCACCCAAAATCAACCAATTAATAGAGGTTCTTGTATGAAGGTAACCAGAAATATAGATGATAATTTGTGCATGCAATTGTGGAGAGAATCTGAATGTGAGTTGTTGTAGTAGCATCTTTAAAAGAAATAGAATATATATTTGAAGGGAAGATCACAACTTAATGTGACAAATTAACTTTATGCCAACTCTATGCTTTCTTCTACTCCGTTCATACAAAGTCATATCCAATCTACAAGCTGGAAAAATCCACTCTCTGTACTTCTTTGTTTAATTACGCCTGTAAGCATAATTATTATAAGGGTTTAGGTATTATAAGCGTAATTATTATAAGCTTTGTTTAATTATGTTTGTACTTCTTTGTTTACTATAAGCATAATTATTAGGGTATAATTACATGAACAATGATAATTTTATATTCTCTCACAGTCTGCCATAGTTGAATGTGAGGAACAGAGTGATTAAAAAAGAGTAAGTGATCTGTAGATGTAGTAAAGTAAAGAGAGATTGAATGATATCGTAAGTATGTTGACTAACGAATTTAATATTTGTCACGTGTTATTAAATTATGGCTAAAAATATAATTAATATTTAATCCATGTCCAATAAATGTGTTTATAATTTTCTAAAAGAAGTTGACTATTGGAATTAAGATTTTATGTGTTAGTTCTTTTAAATTTTTTATATCAGTTAAATATACAAGCAGATAGAAAGTTTGTTTTTTCTATCATTCAAAAAATCGACATAGTAAATCAATTTTATCGATTTCAATATAATCATCATTGAATAGTAGCAAAATGGAGATTTATGGTATAAAATTGGATTTTTATATTGATTATAACACTAACCAACATAAAAAGTTGATTATGGACAATAAATTAACTGTAACAGAGCGAACCACCCTTTATAGAAGAATCCAAAAAAGGAGAAAAAAGCAACACCATTATTGCAATCATGGAATAAAACAAAGAACAAGAGAATTAGATTAATAATGTAAGATTAACACTTCCCATCATGTCAGTGCAGGAAGAATCTTTAGTTTGTGTATTTATATAATCCCTTACGAACCCTATAATAATGCAGTGGAGGACCATTTGATTATTAGTTCAAGTGAAGTGGTCACGTAAAGATATAATATAATATTTTGTCTTTAGGTTCATCAGATCGAACTTCGTTGAGTTGCACTTGCAGGTATATATATGCATGTCTCCATCTATTTCTACATAGATTTCCAATTTTCATTCTAGTTCTGTTCATGAACTACTTCATTGCATTTTTATATGTTTATGGTTTTCATTGAGTCTTATGGGAATTCTCATGCACTCCACGTGATCAAAACCATGCATGGGTTAGAGGTATCTCATGAAACATGATAGGGTTAGGGATCATGGATAATAATGTTAGTGGGAAGGTTCAAAATGAGGCCACATTAAATTTGAGGAGTTAAAATGATTTTGTTTTCAATTTAAGAAATTAAAAAAATAGTTTTCTCCAAATTTGAAAAGACTGAAAATACGATTAAACTTTTACATTTTCTGAAACTTGGCCCACTAAAAGTATATATATTTGTGCAGGTAACCATATTTGATCAGTTGAGAACACATTTTTGAGTCTTGCTCTCGAATCATGGAAAATTCTGGCTGGACTCGTCCTTCCCAACCAAGAAAAAACGAAGTCTTGAAACAGTCGGATATCGTGAAAACAACCAAGATTATGACAAACCCAAACGAATCTTTGGAGAAAGAAATAAGATCAAAAGAATATTTGAAGAATGAAATAAGCTCAAACGAATCTGTGAAAAACATGTCACGCGGTAAAACAAATAAAGAAGGAGGTGCAAAGGAAAATAAAAAATGGAAGTGTTTTTTATGTTGTTATGGAGGTCAACAAGGAAAATAGTAATTTGGAAGGGTTGTATGTAAGTGTGGTTTCTTTGGGAGTATGTTTTATTTTTTTTATTAATAATAAAATGCATGTGTGTTTTATTATTATCTGGGTGTATGTAATGTTAAAGTGTGGTGTTAGGGGTTTGGTATTGTACCAGGTTGATCTTATAGCAAAATCACAGTCTTTTTTCTTATTTTGTATCTAGTTTGACTTGTGTACGTAGTTTTCATATTTTTTTTATGAAAAACACATGGACAAGAGTAAATTTATAATGTTTAGATAAACTAATATAGAAGAAAAATTATTTTCGACACTGTTTAGTTGAGTGGGTGGATTGTAGAAAAAGATGAATTTGTATGAATCACTTAAGTTTGATTTAATTTATATGAGATGATCGATGGAAAAAAATTTACCGGAATGGATATCATAGAAGAGATATGTAAAAAAATGATGTCACCGTTAATTTAATTATAACAATAAAATTATAATATTATAATTTTAATAATAAAAAAATTAAATAATCAATCATATCCATAATATTACTTATAAATTTTTACAAATTTTTCATTCAAATCTCACCATTTATCTCTTATTGAAACATCATTATTCATGTTATGATTTATGAACTCAGTTGAAAAAAAAAAATACAAATTATCTAACATTGTAAATGCATACAAAATAAATTTTGATAAAATAAAGTTTATACGTCGATTATAAGAGAGTTTTTACATTGGTTCTCTCACCGATATAAATGTTATCAATATAAAAAATACATTACATTTTACATGGTTACTAATCCAATATAAAATATATAAATATTATATTGAATTTAAATACTAACATGTTTAAAAGAGCATTTGAAAGAAAAAAAAATAGAAAAACAAAAGTTTAGAAAGATAAAACTTCTAATAAAATAAAATAAAGAATGCAGACTTATAATCAATTTATAAATTTTGTATTTTTCATTCATTTAAAATTTATTTTATTAAAACTTTCATGTCTTACACTTACCATGAGAGTGAGGGGATAAGTGCAGCCAGTGAAGTCAAAAGATAAGAAAAAAACGTTTGTAAGTTTGTTTTTATATATAAAAATATGGATTTATGTCTTTCAAAATGTTTCAGAGATATATAGAAGAAAAATAAATAAATACATATGAACAAAATAAAAGATTAAAAAAATTAATTTAAAAAGAAAAATTATATGAAAATATGATAAAAAAATACTAATAAAATATATTCATTTGTAATTATCTTTTTAATCTAACAAAGGAAACTAAATTCACTTCTCTCTGTTTACACTCCCTCACCATCAGCCAAAATCGACCAATTAATAAAGGTTATTGTATGAAGGTAAAAAGACAAAGAGATAGTAATTTGTACATACAGTTGTGGAGAGAATATGAATGTGAGTTGTAGCATCTTTAGCAGAAATAGAATATATTTGAAGATGTGACCAATTAAATTTATGCAAACTCTATGCTTTCTTCTACTCCAGCCATGCAAAGTCGTATCCAATATTCTACAAGCTGGCAAATCCATTCTGTGTACCTCTTTGTTTACTATAAGCATAATTATTAGGGCATATTTCATCAGTGTGCCATAGTTGAGTGTGTGGAATAAAGTGGTTAAAAAAGAGCAATAAACAAAGTCATAGAGATTGAATGAGATCATGAGTATAATAAACTTTGACTAACGAATTCAATTTTGTCATGTGTTATTAGATTATTAATAAAATTTTATGTGGTAAAATAAATAGTAAAATATGTTTCGAGAGAAATAATGATGCTTTTGGTTACCTCTTCTTGTTCTTTAATGAAAATCTGCCTTTTCCATAATTTCAAAATGCATAAACTATAAAAGAAAAATAAAGGTTAACAAGCAAATTATAAATGTCACGTAACAGGAAAAAAATAGAAGAGACATAAACGTACTTTAAAGGAACAAAAGATAAATAAAATAATTAAAAGATAAAATGTTTGAAAAAAAACATTTCAAGAAAAAATATATAAAAAAACAATGCCAACCTAATATGAATAATATTATAAAACTATTCATATTTTTTAAAACACTTTTTAAATTTTGTGTATCATTTCAATAATTAAAAAATTGTAAAATAGTTTTCGTAAAAATAACATTTCAAATAACATTTAAGAAAATATAAGTTTATTTTAAATAGCTTAGAAGGTATGATAGGTGATAATATACGAATAACATATAGAGTATGAAGTTGTGGTGGTATAAACAGTTGTTGAAAGAATAAATATGATGGTTTAATATGATTAGATGTAAATAATCGTTGTTGGAGTTGATAAATCTTTTGAAATGCTGTATTTTTGTCATTTTGAATTGTTCTTTGGTTAGACATTTTTGGAATGATATGTGGTTGTTTACGCGAGACCTAAGCAATGTGAAATCATTACATTTACTGTTTTAGATCACTCAAGTAATATGTTGTATAACTTAAAAAAGATATAGCTTGTAATTTGAGTGAAAGAAAAGTGATTTGAATATTTAAGTGATATGTTTGGTCACTCAAACATTTGGTCATTCAAACATAGGTTAAAGCGATGTATATGTGTCTTATATATATATATATATATATATATATATATATATATATATATATATATATATATATATATATATAT
>Ga0209700_106117_pt1 | contig 19175 bp, 6 predicted proteins | sample SiratroredBW_FD_187528 | JGI IMG/M metagenome (GOLD analysis project Ga0209700, IMG submission 187528) | Root nodule microbial communities of legume samples collected from California, USA - Siratro red BW (SPAdes) (version 2) | ecosystem: Host-associated > Plants > Roots > Nodule | place: USA...
ATATATCAACAGAACCATTATTTTGGATATTAGCTAAATAGTTCGTCCCATCCAAGCCTGTAAAATACAACCAAATTTTCCTTAAGAGGATTATCGGGCACAAATGTTAAAGCAAAATTAGGTATATCATAAGATCCAATGTTGAAAACAGAAATTCCTTATATTGAGATATTTGGAAAAAAAACGAATCACCTTGAATAAAAATCTTTTTTGAGTATGAGAATTTATATGTTTTGGGTTTGGAAAACAGTTTTGTAAATGGAGTTGGAGTATCCCAATATATACTTCTTATATTGTATCTGTTTCTTTGTGGATAAGAAAAGAAAGAACCAAATTGTCCAGAAGTTTTGTAAGTGAATTTATCTAGGATATGTTTGAGTACGCTTTTCAAGACCTCAAACATTTTTACTTTTTTGATAAATAAAAGTTAGTTTATAAATTAATTAATTGCTAAAATTCTCTCCTATAATTTTTTTAAATTTTTATTTTGATTTATTTATATGCTACTTTTAATTTATAAATTTTTTCTTTAAATGGGTTTGGATCGATGAGAAGCAACAAAATAGCTTGGTTTCTGAACCTAGGTTTTCAGTTGGGACCATTTATGAAATTAAAGCCCTACCTCCTACTTTACCGAACTCTTAACTTCAGCATTCATAATTTTTCCAACTTTTCACTTCAGCGTGGTCCTTCATTCTCAATTTCTAGATGTGGTGAGTCATACAGTGATCTGTTTGGGAAAATCTGCAGATAAAAGATAGCAGTATAGTTATTGTTATGTTTGAACAAGGTGGTTGATCTTTTACTGTCAAAATGTCTTAGTTTTATTGGATTAGGGTCACATATTTAAGTTCTTTTGCCCCTCATGCCTTCATGTTTGGCACGCAATTAAAATATGTAATATTATTGTTTTAATATTTGTTAGTCATATATTGATTATTTTCATTAATGCATTACTTGTTCATGTACTTCAAGGATATTGAAATGAAACCAAAAATAATTTTAATTATTTCAAAAATAAATAAATAATATCAATAACTCATTACAGATTTCATATCCTTTTCAGTATTTACACATTTAAAAATACTCTTGATTAGTATATTTCAAACAATTTGAGTTTATTACACCATACTTTTCAACAAAGAAATAGTTAAATACTTTGTGTAATCCCATTTTCTTTTGTCAAATTCAAGTTTCTGACATATTTTTTTTTTATTTAGATTCATAAATTTTAGTCGTTGAAAGCAAGGATATTATTCGTGACGTACATTTTACCTTTTGAAAACAACATAGGAAGTTGTTACTAGAGAGTACGAGGGATACTCATAATAGTACCCTAAAAACCAAATCAAAGGTCTTAAATGTGTGCTTCCGGAAAACATCAGCAACTTTACCTATTTTGTTAAGTTCATTGTACATATCTTAATATAAATTTAGAACATCCTAAATGCTCCAATTTATATAATTTTTTGTTAATAAAAAATATCTCATGACTAAAATCCTAACACTTTGACTGGGAGGTTAGAAAGAAAGAGAATAGAAGGTGCCTTTCAAAAGGAGAGAAAGGGAATATGAGTGTGGAGACTATACAAGCAAAAGTCTTTTCAACAAAACTAAAGAGGGGATAATTGTGGATTATTTTGGTTTTAATTAATTTTAATGTTAAAATATTTTTATATAACATAATATAAAGGTAAGTCTAATGTATATAAACTGTTATATGTAAACTGAATATACATGTCTTCAATCCAGACATTTCCCTATCCTATATATATATATATATATATAGTGTGGATTTTGTTATGTGAGGGAATGTTATTTTTACTGGACAAAAAAAAGAAAGGGAAGACAATTTTTTTCATTTTAAATTTAAAATAGTTATACGTACGGAACTAATAAATATTAAACCACCACATTTATGCTAATCAATCATCCATTTCTATCATTCAAAAATATTATTAAATGAGATAAATAATTTATTTATAATAGAATTTTTATCCTTTTCTTTTCTTCCTAAAACATAATTCTTAAAGATAATCTGATTTTCTCACAGTTCTCTTTTCACGATCACCTCAGACTATAGTACCCTTTATATCTTTCTTTTCTACACACCCTTCTTCCACAGATATTTTTCACTGGTCAAAAGATTTTTTTCCTTAGGAAACACGTGTCCATGCAGCATACATAAAAGTGTTGGAAAATACGTGCAGAAAATAATGAGAAAAAGTAAACAAAGTTAATTACATTATTTTACATTATGATAACTTACTATAAGATTAATTTAACACATTCATGTGATTGTTTATTTTACTTTTTGCTTTGTTTGACCTTGTTTCAGGGATGACCAAATACTGTTCAATGGGTTACTCTACTACTTGGCCTGCTACACCTTATCTGGTGCATCTCATCTTCCATTCTGGAGAACTGATGGAGTCATTATGGCACTGCTGATTCATGCAGGACCAGTGGAGTTTCTGTATTACTGGTTACACAGAGCACTGCACCATCATTTTCTCTACTCCAGATACCACTCTCACCATCACTCTTCCATTGTCACAGAACCTATAACTTGTGAGTCATTCATGCCATTAATTGCTCTTGCATGCAAAATTCAATGCTGGCCAACCACCATTTCTAGTTTGCATTCAGCAATCTATTGCTGTCTGTGTTGTCACAGAAACACAGACTGCATAATGTCCATTCTATCCTCTTGGAATGGACCACATGCAAGATTTGCAGATGGAAATGTTTCGGTTGAAAACAAGTGTCGAGTAGTTATTGGTTCAGTTTATAGTTAGACATGCGAATAAAGTAACTCACCCACATAAGAACTTTAGTAGGTTGTGTTAGTTGGTTCATGTTCAAGGAATTTAAGAATGAAATATGTGAAAAATATAGTATTAAAAAAATCATATTTTTTTTACATATTTTAATTAAAAAATTCACTTTTATAGTTAGACATAAGAATAAAGTAACTCACCCACATAAAAACTTTAGTAGATTGTGGTAGCTGGCCCATTTTCAAGGAAATTAAGAATGAAATATGTAAAAAATATATTATCAAAAATTCATATTTTTACATATTTTAATAAAAAAAAATCCACTTTTCTTGAACCACTTGCTAGCATTTGTCATAACTTTATTTTCCTTTTGACAATGACGTAGCTGGGTCGTAGGATTGATTCTTTTCATACATGACTTGTTTCCTCTTAATTACAGATAGTCTATGTTGTTGTTAAGATATTTTATGTTAACTTAGATTTTTAACCAAGTATTTTTTTTTTATCTTCACGCCGTTAAGAGAATGCAATTAAAAAATAGAAGCATTTTTTTCACTTACATGAATTATATTTTGGAGGCTATTACTTGAAAATATGTGAACAATTATAAACTAAGTTTGCTTGTTGCATTTTAAGACAATTTATTTTAAAATAATACTAATTGTTATTTTTTTTTCATTCTACATAAGCTTTTAAAGAAAGTGAGGAAAAGATAAGATATAAAATGTCACATTAATAAATAAAAGATATAAGGAATGCAGCAATAAAGTCACAAACAATTTCAATATAATAAAGAAAATAGTAACATTTTTAATGTATATAATAACGTAGCTTTAAACAATAGATTAACAGAAACAAATGAAGTGTTAAACTATTTTGTTTCATTTTTCCACCATCCATTTTATCATATATATGTTATATCACCCATTTTACTGTATATTTTCTTTTTGATACAAATCTTTTAGTAACACAGAAATATATGTGGTCATCATGAATCACCACATGCAAAGCTACACTTTCCTCATGGCCAGCTGTAATATTTAATGATTTTATAGTGAAATATGCTTAATATGAGCTTGAAAATCAATTTCATCACTTGATTGATCCTTTGTCTAACTCTATATTCTCTTGATGCAGCTGTCATTCATCCATTTGCTGAACACATATCATATTTTCTTCTCTTCTCAATACCCCTGTTAACCCTAGTATTCACAAACACAGCTTCTGTGGGGGCCATGATAGTCTATGTCACTTACATTGACTTCATGAATAATATGGGTCACTCAAACTTTGAGGTGGTTCCAAAATGGCTCTATGCCATCTTTCCTCCTCTCAAATATCTCATCTACACCTCATCGTAAGTATTTTTAATGTCATTAATTGTTACATGCTATATATCCATTTATGGAAGAAGAGAAGAGTGTTTAGTAATGGTATCAAACAAATTAGAGTGTGCTTATTTTTAATTACTATGAATTATTATGCATATAAAAATAGTGGAAAATATGTTTTTACTTTTAACATTTGTATAAAATATATATAATCCAGATTTTTATTCTTTCATATTAATGACCTTAGACTTTAAGCAACAGGTAGATTTAGTCTCTTTTATTTTCTTAAAAATATGAATATTAAAAAAAAATAAAGTTTAAGAACTAAACTTAATGATATAGAAGTATGAAACCTTGATAACATTTTATTGAAAATATACAATTAAAAACTATTTTTTTATTAGGTAGTTGTTTCTTAATAAATGTCCAACAAATTCTATTTTATTAAAAGAAAGTTATGAATCACACATAAATAATTTATTTTATTTTATCTCGTTTTCATACTATTATATATTTTCCACCTAAATGATAACTAATACTTATTGTTAAATTTCAAGATAATCTACTAATAACATATCAATTGTGTTTTCATTCATATTATTTTCAACATTTTTTATTATTATCTGAAGTTTATTAAATTTACAAAAACGTGTATGACATTGATCAATTATATTAGAAACAAGACTCACATCAACTTGTAAATCATAATTATAGTTTTCCAAATTATATTAGAGAACAAATACATAGCATATTACTAGCATTTCTCTTATGGAGAACCAATTAGTAACAAAGAAATCATTTTGTGATGATATTTTGCAGGTTTCATTCTTTGCACCATACCCAATTTAGAACAAACTACTCCTTGTTTATGCCATTGTATGACTACATCTATGGCACCACAGATAAGGCTTCTGATACATTGCACGAATCAGCATTAAAACGAGAAGAAGAAACCCCAGATGTTGTGCACCTCACACATCTCACAACCCCTGAATCCATCTACCATCTCAGGCTTGGATTTGCTTACTTGGCTTCTAAGCCCTACACATCAAAATGGTACCTCACTTTGATGTGGCCTGTCACAGTTTGGTCCATGATCCTCACATGGATCTATGGTAGAACATTCATTGTGGAGGGAAATCGTTTTGACAAACTCAAACTGCAAACTTGGGCCATTCCCAAGTACAGTCTCCAAGTAAGTTTTCTATATTTTCACTCTATATATTTGTTTGCTGGTTGATTTCATAGACATTGATTGAAAACTATTTATTAGCTTTTTTATTATTATGGTTGCTGTTCCCCTGTCACATTAATTGATTTCACAGACATTATCTGCTGTGTTGACAGCCTCCAAAGTTGCCCCATGAAGTTGAAATAAAGTTATCATATTCAAACTTGGTCATAGTTTGGATTAAGAAAGCATCATGCATATGGGCAAGAGATTTAGGGAGATGTTATGTCATAACATAATGAATTTAGTGAATATTTATGGGAGTGTGCTAATATAGTGTTTATTATTTATGGCAGTGTGCTAATATACAGAATATTTATGGCAGTGTGCTAGGGAAACATAATTTGTTTTAGATATATATACTGTCACATTATGTAGTTCATTAAAAAATGACCTATATTTTGGGTTGTTTTCTTGTGTTTTGTTTGGCCTGGATTTTGTGGAGAACTATACCAACAAAGATTTGAAAAATTCCTTATTCTTATTCATAAAGTTTTAGCTTTTCCAAAAAGTGTACTTAAAATAAAGCTTTTTTTTTGTTTTGTTTTGAGAAAATGTTCATAAAACCTAGAGCAATGCTCTATGAAATTATTCTGTCTACATATAATCAGTAATTGTTGATGTTTCAAAATTTTATTTTGTATCATTATGTAAGGATCAGTGGTTTCAGTAAAGTTTTAGTACTATTGCATGTGATCATTTTATTGCAATGTGATAATTTGTTTATCATCGATCTTTCAATGCATGCTCAAACTAAATTCATATATTTTTTTTGGTAGTACTTCTTGCAATCACAGAAAGTGGCTATCAACACAATGATAGAGAAAGCAATACTGGATGCAGACAGAAAAGGCATAAAAGTGTTGAGCTTAGGGCTAAGAAATCAAGGAGAGGAACTTAACATGTATGGAGGGTTATATGTTAGTAAACATCCAAAGTTGAAGGTTAAGATTGTAGATGGAAGCAGTCTTGCAGTTGCTGTTGTTCTTAACAGCATTCCCAAAGGAACAACTCAGGTTTTGCTTAGGGGAAAACTCACTAAGGTTGCTTATGGCCTTGCCTATTCATTGTGTCAACAAAATGTTCAGGTCAGTTTTTTTTTTTTTTTTTTAATGGGTAAAAAATGCTTTATTTCTTCTAAAATCTTTTAAGTTCAATTTTTGTCTATTTTATTGTTTTCTGAAAAGCACAATTTTTTATCCTCCAAGTATGTACTGTATATTTAAATCATTTTTCATCCTTTCATGAAATGTTGTCTAAATCATTTGATGACAGAAAGTTATTTATTTTAAATTAGAAAAAATAAAACAGGTTTTTTAAAATATAACACAAAATGAATTTCAAAAATTTTATAAAGACTAAAAATATATATCTTATCTTTATTTTAGAGCTAATTGTTTTACTAGATATCCATCTAAAATGGCATGTACTTTAACTCTTGTTCTATATTTCAGGTTGCTACATTGCATGAGGATGATTATGTGAGGCTCAAAAAGTCATTCAAGAGCTCTGAAACTAATTTGACCTTTCCAAAAAGTAGCACACAGACGGTAAAATATATGACAAAATTTTCTTACCTTCTTCGCTTTTAGAATTCACTCTATATTCATGTTGATCTGGAATTTTTTTTTAAAGAAAAAGAGGAAAAAAAAGAGGTAACTTATTTTTTCTTCTTGCACTCAATAAGCAGAGAGAGGAAAAAAAAGAGATAAAAGTAAAAAAGAAAAAGGTGTAAAATTATGTTAAATTCTATTTTGAACAAATTTAACAATTTGGGTGGAAAATATCTTCCTCTGCTTCCTGAGTTAGGAAGAGGTGAAAATGATCAACATGGGTCCCTCACCAATGTTTTTATCTTTCCTTGTTTTGTGCCATTTCAAATCATAGGAAAAAAAAAAAAAACCTGACATTTTGTATGAAAAATGTTTGATATTTTTAGAAAATGATTCGATAATTATAATCTCTTTCCTTTGCTAGAATTGAAATTAAAAGTATTTCTCAGACATTTTTCTTGGAACTGATAATTTATTAATCACCCACTATAAATAAAGTTCCATATGAAAATAGGATGTACAATATCAAAATATCAAAAGATGAGTTTAATGTACAAAATGGGCTTACACAAAAATTACATAAAACACATTTCCGTTTTGTCCCCATTTTTATATAACCAACTTTGCTCATAATGACAAACAAAAAGTACCCTTTTTTTCATCTTCATTTTTGCTTTTGATAGATTTGGTTAGTAGGAGATGAATTGAGTGAAGAAGAACAACTAAAGGCACCCAATGGAACATTATTCATTCCATACACACAATTTCCACCAAAGAAATATCGCAAGGATTGCTTCTACCATTGCACCCCAGCAATGTTAGCTCCTCCTTCTATTGAAAATATCCATTCTTGTGAGGTTAGTTCTAATAATCTTGCTTTTTCAATTAATTTACTTTACCCTTGTGAATTTCAACCAAGAAAGATTGAATTAAAATTTCTTAACATCTCAAATTATTATAAAAATTCATATTTCATATTTTGATTGTAGGATTGGTTGCCAAGAAGGGTAATGAGTGCATGGCGCATAGCTGGGATAGTACACTCTCTTGAAGGATGGAATGAACATGAGTGTGGCCACACAATGAACAACATAGACAAAGTTTGGCATTCAACTCTTCAACATGGATTCAAACCTCTTCCAGTGCAAGTCAAAGAGTTAGTTAAATATTAATGAAGAGAAAGAACAATATTAATCAGTGTAGTTTGCCCTATGTTTTAGCTCTTTCATGGGTGATCATCCTATTTAGGGATATCCCTATGTTAAATAAGGGTGTTAAGTGTTGCACTTGGACAAGCAAATTATAAGTGTATCACATTATATATTATAAATATTATATACTTTGCACATAAGGGATAAAAGAGGTTTTGCCCTAGGCTACATTAGTAGGAAAATTAAGGAAATGTCCTTTTTTAAAAAAAAAAAAATACATATTTAAAACTAGATAGTGGCTTGTTCATCAAAAACCCATAAATCTCCATACATAGAATTCAAAGAGAAGGAAAAAAAAAAAACAAGAAAACCCAACCCATATGTAAATAACTAAAATAATTTATATCTAATAAGAGATTTCTTATTGATACCACTATAAAAAAATGTTTCTTATCCTTAATTTTTTTTTTCTTTTATTAGGATACATTCCAAAGAATTCAAGTAATTAATTCAGAGTCCTCAAAACTTTGGTGAATTTTTAGGGCTAGATTTTTAATATAATCTCTTTTTTACAATATGTTTCACATAACTAAGTTAGTGATATATTCTCCCATCTAGTTAGCATGTAAAGTTTTTTGTCAAATTCATTTGTTAGACTCTATGTGATGATCTCACCTAAGAAAATGATGACCCTAATTAATATACCCTAGCTAGGTTTATTATTTGTCAAAAAAGAAATTACAACATAGGTTTTCAATGTTTTGGAAACCTTACACCTCAGCTATGTTTTGATGGTAGAAGTTGAGAGTTCCACCTACTTAGCATGTTCAATGAATGCAAGGGACAACGTTGAAGAGTGTGTAGTTGTGGTCCATAGAGAGTTATACAATGCATCACGTAGGCTAAAAAACAAGTTGAAAGGTGGCCCAAACACCGAAGAATTTAGCAATGAAAGAAACCACATTGATGAGTTTCAAGTACAGTTGATGGGGGGAGGTTATATTCATTTTTCCAAGAGTAGAGTTTTACACCAAAAAATATTTATTATTTGTAAAGTTTGTTACGATATTAATTATTTTACTTATTACAAATTTTCTTCTCACCTATATTTTAACTAATTTATATATTAATCATAAATGAGAAAACGAAAAAAATATTTATTTATTGAATACAAATAAAAGAAAGTGTAACTATTGTATAAAAATAAGAAAATTTATTTGTATGCTCGATGAAAAGAAAGAATCTTGTTGGCGCGTTGTAGTGTTACAATTCAATATATTTGTTTAGTAATTACTTAATTTCTTTTCAAAGCAACCACACGTAGTTTGTTTAAAAAAAAATTAAACCAAAAAACAAAGCAAATTATTAAACAAACTCACAAAGGAAATATGGAAAAGAAAAAGAACATAATTAAAAAAAAATTATCAATCAATCTCTTATATTTAAAAAAAAAAATATGGTGCTACTAAAGAAGAAGGAAGAAACATCTAAAAACCTAACAACAAAAAACATATTATTCAGTCTAACATATTTTTAACAGTCTTATAAATACATTTTTTTTATTCTATCAAGTTTTCTAGAGGTTTAAATACACTCATCTAACTTATCTCACTCGTCTTGAATTATTTATAATTTAATTTAGTTTAACATCAACATAAAAAAAATCAACTAAATTAAATTAATATTTACAATTTGGTTGGATCGATTTTAAACTTTTAATTTATTTGGACGATGTGATTATAAAAACTTCATCGAAACAAAGTTCAGGAAACTTCCTCCACTATGAATGGGCTAAGGAGAATCCTAAAACTAATACCTTCTTTACGAAAAATATAAAAAAATAAAATTTAAAGTTATGTATAACTCTTTGCAACTAAATTAATAAAATGAGTACAATAATCAACATGGGAATAGAAGAAGAAAAAATTGAAACGGAACAAGGAAATAAAGTCAAGTCAAGAAACACGAAAAATAAATTTATTGTTAATTGAAGAACAGGTGTTGGAAACTTCAGTTTCAATCGTGCAACAGGAGAAGAGGTTTTTGACAAAATTAAGAATTAGGGAGGAAAACAATTTATGTGGTAGAACGATTTTGGAAAGCCCTAGGAGACACATCAGATTAATGTAAGGTAGTAATATAATATTTAAATAATTAATTGTGTTTGGGTTTAATTTGGATTAATAGTAAAACTAAATTCAAACTAAACTGCTGGGTTTTGGAAAAGTAAATGGAAACTTTTCGGTTTAAATCAGTTATCTATATTTTGAATTGATTTTTTTTATCAGTTTGGTTCTAAATACTCTTGGTTTTTAGTATTTAGATATAAAATAATTGAAATGAAACTCTATTTGAAAATTTACTTTTATGATAAAAAAATATCCCTTTGAGTATGTTGCAAATTTGGTGAAGAATACACAAACTTTACGATGAGTGCATATTAAAATCCATTTTGTGAAAGATTTTGAGATAGAAAATTTTCATCTCTAAATAATCCAACATACAAACTGTTACAAAATGTAATTGATTTACTATAGGAAAAATCGTGGATAATTGTGTGCTATCACACAAATAATGTCACAAAATCAATTTGGAGTATTTAGTATCGTATTTTATAATAATTTTCTCTTTACAAATATATAAATAAATATTTAGTGAAGATTATTTATGGATAGAAAATTATAGTCGCTACTAACAAATAAGTAATTGATTTTTTATCACTAAATCATTTAGTAATTTAAGAAAATTACTTATTTAATCATTAATAGTGACTATAATTTTTTATTAGTTTGCAAGATTTCATGAAGTGAAGCATGAGCTGAAGACTTATTTTCGCCTATCCTTTAGAATTTGTTAAATGAAACTTTAATAAATGTTTAAGAGGAAACCTTCAGTTAATTAGCCATCTAATCATATGTAACATTTTAAACAAATCTTTTCATCTATCATATTATTGGTTTAAATTCTAAAGCAGATATGAAAAATAATCCAAATAACCCAATAATAACGTTAAACATTCTTTTAAAAAATTATTATTGCGTATTTAGAGAATGTTACAATAATAATCGGTTATGTTTAATTACAATTTATTTTATCAATCCATTATAAAATGCTTACAATTTTTTTTTTAAATCTATAATTTTGTTTTAACTCCCTCAGTTTTTGAATATTTACACAAGATTTTGAGTTATTGGAAAATCATCTTTTAGATTTGAAGAAATGATAATTACTCAAAATGATTAATTAATATTAGAAATGTTATAGATTTTCTGTTGTAATTCCTCTTAGGAACATTTATCACTTAAGGTGATACATTTCTTTAATTTTTATTTATTTTTTGTTGTGTGTGGTTATTGGTATTTATATATTTTCAATATTTTTATTTTTTTATTATCTTGTGTATTTTCTCGAAAGATGTTCAATAAAGGCTGTAAGTTTCGTTATATTAGTTGTATAAATTTTTTTATAATTAAATAATTCAAAAAAGATAGTGAAAAAATTCAGTTAAAATTGTTTAAATTAAATTGAATGTAGACTCTTGTTAAATAAATTGGTATAAAAATTTGTATGCGGCTTTCTTTTCATCTTGACTGTGTTATTTTTGTTTTTATTGTTTTAGTGTAATAATTGTCATTGTTTATCTATACCCTCTTCTTCAAAGTTTCAAGAAAGAAATTTTTTAATATTAAGAAGTTTTCTATTAAATCAATACCTTCCCTCCTGTCTGTGATTTAAGTCATATTTTCTTTTGTAGATTAGTATTAATGTATACTATAAGAATAAATGCATTTTTTATTTTAAAACAAAATGAAGAAAGATAATATATTCTAATGAAATAATATTTCGTTACCAACAAAAGTATATACTTAGAAGAAAAATAAAAATGTCTTAAAAGTTATTTAAAATGATGATTGTATACATTTTAGAGATGTATTTGAGTCACAAGAGAAACAAGCTAGAGATTATAGAAGAAATGTAAAATATTCTAATAGATACGATGGAAAGAGAAAAAGAAAAGTATATTGAAAAATTATAGAGAAAAGTATAATTATATAAAGTTATTGTTGAAAATTTTATATATATATATATATATATATATATATATATATATATATTGTCTTTATTTTTTCTTACAATGGGTTGTATCTAAAATTTCTAAATACCATCCAAGTAATGTTTTTTTTTTTCATTCATATTAATTCTTCAATGAAATTCTTACAAGTTGTTTCTAATCTTCTATGTTAAAAGCTAATTTTGTTTATAATATTATGACTGTATGGGCACATTTTTAAATGTAAAAAATGTTATTTTTAATTATGATTTCATGTTTAAATTGAATGAAAATCATATCCTAACATTTTTAAAGTGAAAAATATCTATTTAGCAACATCATTTTAATAATATAATGAATTGTTATACAGTTTTTTTTTTTTTTAAATAAGACAATGAGGTATAGTTCCATCAATGTGATGAATAAATTACAACTACCATGTTCAAATTTTTAAGAGCAATAACTTTGTAACAGAGAGTAAATAAAATGCACCATACTTCAACAGAAGGAACAGATATTTAAATACTGTCCACTCTCTTTGTCAGTAATCATAGCTTCTTATTAAGAAAACAACGTCACATACTCTTTAGGGTTCACTGTACTTTTTTCTCGGTGAATGAGTACATGCACTCATAATGATGTAACGATGATTTCAATTTTGGTACGTTTTTTTAAGTGACTCCAGTAAAAAAATTTACTTCGATTTTGATTTTTTTTAAGTAAGGTTAAAAATTCTATTTTTATTGAATGTTTCAATTTTTTGTATTTTTTGATTAAATTTATGTGTTGTTTAATTTGATTGTTAATCGATATTATATGAGTTTTATTTAAAAAAAGACAAATACAAAAATTATTATTAAAAAAATACTTAAACAAGACGTAACATAAAAAGTTTATACTTATTATAAAAAATCTAAAATAATAAAAACCGTAACTTATCGTATCAAGAAGTTAAATTTATTATTTAATTTTAAGAAATAAGTTTATTATCATATTGATTATCCTCCATAAAATATGTGGAACTTTAAAATTAATTTCTTTACAAAAGATAAACACTTATTCTAATTTTTTTTTATAGATTTAGAAATAAATTAGGTCGATAAATAAAGATAGAATTAGTCTCCAACCAAAAATGTCTCTAATTGATATCTTTAGCATGTTTTACTGTTAAGATAACATTCATAAGCTCAGCAAAAAGAGAATACTAAACTTTCAAAGAAGAAAAAAGTTTACCAACAAACTCTTCAATGCTCCCTCTGAAAGATATTAGCACAAGTAGTAATATCATATGAACCTCTAACAACACTGCTAACTTTAATTCAACCAGTTAAGAGAAGTTTTCCCAAACCTAGTACTTACACCAAACAAATTTCAAAACAAAAAAGTCAGTAAGATCATTGTTCATTGCTTTATTAGAGAAATTATCTGACATTCTGACATAATTTTTGATAGAATCAATGACCATGTGATGTTAATACCATGTTGAAATATGAAATAATTTCTTTTCCTCCAATTCATCTAAACTAAAAAGGTGATAGTAACAAGCCTAATTAATTTAATAAGAGAATTTCTTGAAGACTTAATAAAAAATAAAAGAATATTAAAAGATAAAACAGTTAATTCAGGAAAAAAAAATTATTAAAGTCAAGACTAGATGTAGAAGGTGTTAGGTTTTGAAGTTAATCTAAGTCCCACGTTATATAGAAATAAAAAAATTAATCTAACATATAAGAAAAAAACTCACCTTTACTAGGTTTTTAATTAAAGATGATTCATTTTTTGTGTAAGTTTAGTTTTTATTCTTATTTGATATCTCTAGTTTTTCTTTGTTGATCTCTTCGTACCTCCATCATTGGTAGCATCATTGTTCTTCTCTCATCACTTTTAATTAATTATAATATTCAATTATTTATTTATTTTATATTTTTATAATTAATAAATATTAAATATTGTATCAATTATAAATTTTATTGTTTAGTAAATTTTGATATTTACTATTTTAAAAGTTTATGTAGCTTGTAAGTATATTTGTTGAAGTTGATTCGAACTCATTCTTAGATCAAGAAACAGACGTAATAGAAATAAGTTTTGTAAAAAAAATATTATTTTTACACAGATAATATTTTTATTAATTCTTTAATAGATGTAAAATATAAATAATAATTAATCTTAATATTTTTATTAATATTGATAATTTTTTTTTGAAAAATAATGTAGTGTTATGTGAGTTATTTTATCATGCCATAGGTATTTTTAGCTTACTGAGTTAAATAGCAATCTTGTTCGTACTGCTGTTTACTCAATTAGTTTTCGCACCTGATGAACATTAAATATGTAGTATTCATTACATCAATCGTCTGCATAAAGTGAGAAAGTATTTAATCATGAATAATTTGTTTATAATTGAAAACTATAATCTCATTATAAATCACTGTCAATAATTAGTTCTAATTTTGAAAGGTAGTGTGCTCTTTTATGATATTTTTGCTGATTTCAAAAGAAAAAAAACTTTTATGATATTCTTTCCTACATCAAAAAATGCTTTGCAACAACATATACGCAAATAACAGCTATAGTTACCATTTATATTACTAAAATGACTTTAATTTGAAAGGTGAAAAGAAATGAAAAGTAAGATTATTTAAATTAAAAAAATATATATATACAAAAAAAAAGTTTATAAAAAATTGTAAGTAATGTGATTGATGTTATTAATAAAAAAGTTTAAGTAACAAAATTGTAAAATAATATTATAAATAATTTAAATTAAATAATAAATTATAATAATATTATTATTATCTAAATTTATTATTTTTATTTTTATTAATACTTTATTATTCTTATTTTAATAATAGTTTATATTTTATTATTTTTAGTACATTATATTATATAATTAATCATATTTACTTTATGATAATAATAATATAAATATAAGCAAATTAATAATAAGAATTAATTATATAAAATATAATATTATTTTAATTGATTTTATAAGCAAAAACGTTTTATAACTCTTAAAATTGATTAACCTATATGTACTTTGTATTTTTTCTTATTTTTAACTAATCAAAATTTATGTTAAAAAAATTGAACTTTTGATTCTAAAAAAAAACTATAGTGATTAACTGCTTCTATTTTTTTTAATACGATAAAAGTTCAATAAAATACATTTGACTAAGTAAAGTTAACCTCTAAATTAAAATAAAAAAATAAAATCTCGTCGTATGAAGGATTATTTATAAATATAATTTAATAATAAATAGTGTATCAATTCTTTTCTTTTTGTGTTATAAAAAAATTTATTCTCCACAAATCTATACATAGTTACGAGAAAAAAGTTGGAAACAAATTTTATATTGTTTTTTACTTTTAATTATTTTTTCTATTCTTCGATTATTTAACTTTTATTCTCTTTCTTCGTAACGCAACAATTATCACAAATCTATCGTTTGAAATAAATTGGTTCTACTTCAACAAATGCAGGAAAATCTGTATAGAAGTCTTTGTCCTATAGTATGTCAAATGATCAAAACAATTGAAATATAAATTTTAAATGGTGCAAAAATCAATAAATAACCTACATTAATAATTAACTTGAAGACAAAAAAATAAAATATGTTAATTAATAACCAAAATATCCTTTTTCTTTGCAGAATATATTTTTTCGATCTCAATTAACTATATCCCCATTTACTCCAGTGAAAAGTAGTTACAAAATTAATTTTCTTGTCTCCATAATTTATTTTTCTGCTCAGATGCAAACTGTAGGGCGGCTTCAACGTTCCCCCGACAAAATCGGACTTTTGGATAACATAAAGACAAATTTTAAATACGTTTTCTTAATCACTCTTTACGAGTTTTATGTCGTTAATTTATGTCGCTAATCTGTGTAATAAAATATTTTGATAAAAATAATCATTAAATTAAAGTAATTTAGCATCTATTTGGTCAATGTTAAGACATTTTTGTTTTAAAATTTCTTAATGTCGAGTAAAATTTACTTTTAATATTAATTCAAATTGGACCAACAACAATAATATAAAAGAAAAGTTTTTTTTAGAACATTTCTATTTTCAATAAAATAATCATAAATAAAAAAATAAAAATTTTGCAAGGGATCATAGATATGAATATTGATAAAAAAGATGAATCTGAATAAAATAGATAAGTGTGAGTGAAAGAGATGAGTGAATGAAGGTGATATGTATTGACGAAGGAGATATATATGAATGAAAAAATGATTATTGGAGAAGGAGATGAATGTAAATGAAAAAAGTGACTTTAAAGATTTGAGTGTGAATGAAAAAATTTATGAGTGTGAATAAAGAAGATGAGTATGAAGAAATTTATATAAAAAGTAAGGGAAAATGTAAGTGAAGAGATTTATCATTCATAGATATATAAAAAAATTTATAATTCCTATTCCTTATCAAAAAGACATGTAGATTTATAGATACTAACTTAACTAAATATAAATACTAAAATAAATAAAATTAATCTTAGTAAAATTTATTCAAATCTTATTTATTTTAATTAATGTTAGTTAAATCGAAACTAGCTTGACAGTAATATAAACATTTTTACTTAAAAAATGTTAATAATAGTTAGTATCATCATAGAATTGGTTAATATTAATTTGACTTGGATAAGCTGACAATAATCCATACTAATATAAATATTAATTTATTAAAAAATAGTATCACATTTTAGAGTTAATTAATGAGACTCCATTAACATTAAATACTAAATAGATTTTAATAGCGTTGAATAAGTCAACGCTAGTCTCTAGTCTCACTGACACAAATATTTATTTAATAAAAGTTAAAAATAATTTTACACTTTTATCTTTTATTTTTTAAATTAATCTCTTATGTTGCATTAGAATTGATTAAACTGATTCTAATAATGTCATCGAGACTAATATTTATAAATTAATTTCATATTTTCTTATAATTAATATAGAATATCGCGATAAAAATTTCATGTTTTTATGATATTTTTTTATAAATATTTTGTAAATATTTATAAATTCATAGAAAAATTGTAAAAGAAGTATTTCTTGTGATTTTTCTTTAAAATTTATAAAGAAACAAGAATAAAACATGAATGATGATAGTTCAAATTAAATTATATAATTCTTATTTTGAGAAACAAAATAAATAATTCTTAAAACATTAAATTTTATATTAGAAAACATTTTAATTACACTTCCAGTAGTTTATTTATTATAATTAAGCAATTTTAATATTTGAGTTTTCTTTATAGTTGTGAAGTTTTTTTTTATTAACAACAAAAAATATATTAAATGAGAATAATAGTTATCCCAACTTATATACAAAATAAAAGACAGGACTCCTAGAAAAAAACACCAAGTGTCATAACAAAACTGCATCTTAAGTCACTACACAGGATAATAATAAAACAAAAGATTGTTCCATACATACCAAAAAACCCATAAGCAAATTCCACGGCTAGAAAGATTATATAATTTTCATGTTCCATAGGGGAAGGACTTAGACAAAAGATACACCAACCCTTACAACCTTCAAAAAAATGTAAAGTGGGAATCAGATGTACTGAAAATGCTGTAATTTAGTGCCTAATATTGTAAATTGGCACCTTATTTCATGAGAAAGTGGATTAGGATTAATCTTTTCCAACCAAAATTCCAAAATACTGTAACAAGTAAGTCAATGCCAAAATTGCATGCATCAAAATGTCCCACAATAATCTTTTTCTTCTTTAAAGGATACTGCAACACAAATCACACAACCAACACACTGAACAGAAAAGACAATCAAATTCATCATACCCCTACATATGAAAGTTTGACCTAGAATCACCTGTTGACATTGAATATCCCAAGCCCCTCTACCATATTAGCACGACAATCTACTACATAGCAGGGGTCTACACACCAATTTGAATAGCTAAATCATGCCTTGTTAATTTTGGCTTTAATAACAACCCAAGATTTTACCTATACTAGTGCAAAATTCTCTAGAACATCACATTTTTCTATATTTAAAAATGATATCATTCATATGTTTCTATATTGGCCATATTACGATAATCCATATTATGTCTTTCATATTAGATCATTTCCTTCATCCCCTACTACAGAATAACTTAGGAAATGTTCAATTGCCCTGTAGTGGTGCACGATTTGCACTCCAAACCAACTGTCACACCAATTCCAAACTTGAGTAGCCAGTTTGCAAGAAAAATAAATAAATGACTCACATTCTTTACAAAGTTGTTATACATAACACATAACAAGCTATGAAGTGGAACTCCTACTCTGCCCAACCTATCTCTTGTTGGCGGCTTATCATGGAACACCCTCTAACCACAAATTTTTTATGCAAGGATACCCTTAATTTTCTAGAGTTTATGAAAAACCTGGATGCCTTTCCCTTGGTCTATAGAAGCAATCTTGTTGTATGGATCTTTGACCGAATAATACCCACCATGCTTCCCTCTCCACACCTATTCACCCTGCATTTCTTTTTTAGGGAAACTTTGTTGTATTATACCAAACAACTCCTCAATCATAGGTTTTTCCCAATCAAACCACTCTCTTCTCCACTTAAAATCCCACTCCCACCCTAGATCCTTCCACTCCCCATATTGTTCCAAATAACATTATTTTTGGACAGGATTAGAATACAATCTAGGATAGGCTTCCTTAACCAGTTTCTTCCCAACCCAGTAGTCCTCCCAAAACAAAATTTTATTGCCTTTCCTTACCCTCCAAGTACAATTTTCATTGAATGAATCTATGTCATTACACTTTCTTTTACATATACTTCTTAAATCCTTCCACCATCTAGACTCTCTATTATTGTTGTTTTCCCAATCTAGTGATCTCCACAACCCATATTTAGAATTTTTTTTATCTCACTCCACAACCCCTTTCCTTCCATACCCAACCTCCATTTCCATTTACCTAGTAATGCTACATTAAAACATTCGATGTCCTTAATTCCTAGGCCACCACTGTCCCTACTTTTACAAACTATTTTCCAGCTAACCCATGTTATTTTTCTCCTATCATAACCCCACCCCCATAAAGAAT
>Ga0209700_106118_pt1 | contig 19170 bp, 11 predicted proteins | sample SiratroredBW_FD_187528 | JGI IMG/M metagenome (GOLD analysis project Ga0209700, IMG submission 187528) | Root nodule microbial communities of legume samples collected from California, USA - Siratro red BW (SPAdes) (version 2) | ecosystem: Host-associated > Plants > Roots > Nodule | place: USA...
TAAGTATAGATAATATCTAATTTTTGAAATTGGATATAGATGAGAATGAGTATATATAGATACTTACTCCAATATTTATCATCGTTATTAATTTATTAGATTATCATCTAAAGGACATAATTCTTTTTATTTCTCTCAATTGTTGAACTTGTTCAAAATACACAAAAATTCATTTAAATTTATCAAAATACAATACATTATCATTAATGCCAACACATCATAAAATATTTTTCTCACACAATTTTTTCTTAATGACTTTGGTGTCCTAGTATCAACATATCACTAAAGTTTTCATATGCAACCAAAAGGATGATCAAAGTGCATATAGAAAATTATAAGAGAATGTTATGTAGATATGCATGACACTCAATATTCTATTATTTTGCCTTCTCTTCTAACATACATAGGTTATACAAAAAAAAAAAAAAATTTATTTATAGCATTTGAGTTTGTAAGCCTCTTACAATAATCTTTAATATTTGTGCGGCCAACTATGTTTGAATAAAACAATTTGATGGTTGCATTTTAATGACATTTTTTGCTTATAGTCTTCCTTTCTATATATTTGTTGTCTAAAATCTTATGTTTGTTGTGATCATAAACGATCTTCCCATAGGATATGATGAAAAATACTTTGGTTGATCGTATGCTTATATTGACTATAATATAGATGAAAACAATGTCCATTAGAATACTAGGAATGTCTAAGTCATTGTTAATGCATAATTTGATAAGTTTTTCCTTAAACAAAAAGTAAGTATACTTAATCAAATAAGTTGTTACTTGAATAAATCATAAGTATACTTAGTTTGATAGACACAAGCATTAAATATTTCACACCACATTAAAATTTTAAAAAAAATATTTTATACTTGTAGGAAATATATGCTTCTTCACCCTCTCAAGAAGATCTTGCAATCCTTTCTCAACATTCAAGATATCTTGGAAAATATGTTAAAAGTTACTTTATGCAAATAACTTATATGGAAAGGATAAGATGTTAGCGCTACGAAGTCATCAAGTTGTGTTAGGCCTCATGCTTTGATCAAATGTGAAAATAAGCTTCCTATCCTAGCCTATAAAGCTTTGCCATGCTCCAAAGGTGTTGCCTAAGAATTTGCATGCATTTAATGCTAAGCTAAGAACATTTAATGCGTCTTGAAGTCTTATATAAAAGAAGAGATCCAATACCCTTACAATGGCTACAAAAAATATGCAACAACTATTTTCTTCTCAAGCCTTTTATAAAAAATGTTTCATAGAAGAAAATAAGATGATGATATAAAATGACTAAAGTCTTAATATAAGAACACACATAAGATCTAAGTGTTAAAGCCTTGTAGTTGTGAGAAAAAGAACATTATTTGTATTTTTTAACAAACTAGTAAAGAAACCTTGTAAATGTTGAAAGATACTATATTTCTTTAGTGAGCAATTTTGTAATATGTTTGATTGCGTATTCAACAAATTCTTTGTCTTATCAATGAGTAACTATTTGGTAAAGAATACTTATACATGTTGGTCAAGAGTAACAATGTTTTGAAATAATACTTATATAGATTGGCAAGAAGTGACTACAGTCGAAAAATACTTGTTTATATCTTACAGCATTAATGTGCTTAGTGAAACTCAATTAGTCCATTAAGAACTAAACATTATTAGCACTATTAAATGAATCAACACAAAAATATCTTGAGTAATTGCTTCTTCCTTATCTTGTTTATATTGCATGTTATTAGACCTATACTAACTTAAAAAAGTAAATTTTTTCATACCCATTTTGTAAACATTCTTTCTCAATTTATTGGATTAATTTAATTTATTATCTTTTTACACATATTTGTACTTACAAAAACTAAAAAAAATTTTTATAACACAATTCAACCTTCACTTCTGATTATTTTTTTTCATTTTCAGACATTTAATCTATTTATTATTTATTAGATTTAGAGAAAAATGCTCATAGTTTTATATTACAAAAGATAATCAATGGAAAAGAATTATAAATTAAGTCTTATAAAAATACCAAACAGCAGTGTTATGATAAAGGTTTTGAAAATTATTCCATGCATTTTTTAAGAAAACAAAAATATGCACATTAAATAATAATATTATAATTAATAAAAGTCTCCTCAATAAACAACTACAAACTTTTTTATACATTTAAATAAGAATGAGAATAAAAGTAAAACTCTGAATTTACCAATTAAACTTTTTACTCATGAATAAAATATTTTCCAGAAAATTAAGTGAAACATAAATTTACTTATATAAATTGAAATTAATTTAAATAATTTCTGTTTTCTTACATCCAAAACTATAAACATGAAACCTAAATAAACCTGACTAACAATTGCTTAAAAGTTAGTGGAGTTTCTGCTTAAGAGTCAAATTCAAAAGCACCCATTAAATGGAAAAATATCCATGTTTATTTTACTCTAGACAAACTAAGGTGGCAATAGATGCACTAAAGTTCTTGCTTTCTCGTGTCCCTACCAAAGCACTTTTGATTTATAGCAACCAACCATCCCCATTCACTACCAAACTTACCAACCCCCATACCATTTTGCATTCCTTTTATCTTGACCTCTCTTTTATTTATTTATTTGTTTTTTTTCTTCTTCATTACCCACTTCTCTTATTTCTTGGTTGGTTATTATCGTTCCCTCTGTGTATGCCATCTTCTGCCACCGATCTCTGCCTCTGCCACCCTTTTGCATGTTCTTCCTCATCCCGTATTCAAATTTGTGATTTGAACGATTGTTGTGTCTTTATTGAGATCTAGCTTCTCCTTCTGCACCACCCCTCGTTTGTTTCGGGGTGTTTGTCACCCTGCCGAACATATTCTTGAAACTTGTCAAGTGGGTTGCTGAAGATTCAGATTTGTTCTTAAAAAGTTGAAAACTTTTTGTGGCATCATTTGGGGTTTGGGATATTGAGATTTTTGGCTCGCTTCTTGTTTGTTCTATTTTTTGTGGTGTTTCAATGGGGTGTTTGGATGATGGGCGTTTCGCGGTTGAGATTGAAAATGGAGTGAGCAAGGGCTGTGGTGAAGTGGGGTTGGGGAATGATGGTGGGGCCATTGAGGATGCTGTGAAGGTTTTGTTGGAGGGTCTAGGGGAAGATGTAAACAGGGAAGGAATTAGAAAGACACCACTTCGTGTTGCCAAGGCCCTTCGTGAAGGAACCAGAGGTGAGTGATTTGCTTTGCCATTCAATTTTCTTTGATGTAAAAGAAGTTGTTTCTATTTTCTTCTTTTGCTTGGTTTGCTACACAATATGTACTTTGGTATTTGAATGGTAGCTAGTGCTACAATTTTTCACCTTTGCAGTGTTTTGTGAATGATTGGATCTAATAACGAAATATGGATGGATGGATGGATCTAAATCCTTCATATTCGTGCTTGTTTGCGTTAAGTTTGTAAAAAATACCCTCTATTTTCTTCCATTTTAAACTGAGTTTTAAGGCAAACTGAGACAAAGCTCAGTTTAGTAACAACTGAAAACCTAGCAAGAGGCCTTTTTAGTCTTTCTTTTTGAATTGAGTTGGGGGCTTCCCACCTAAAAGCTTTATAACTAGATGAATGGAGAATTATTTGTTACTGTCTGTTTGCTTGGAAAAAGGTTAAAGTAAAAGCTGATTACAGTTGGAGATATTCGTTTCTTTTATTGTTTGATGACTACCACATTTAGTCTTTCTTAACTTTTTGGAAAAATTCTCCTAGTTCTTTTTATAAAACTTACTCCAAATTGTCTACTGTATTAATCAATTTTTTATAAAAAGTATCCTTATGCAGAGCTTTATTATTTCATTTGATGGAAAAAGATTAAGAGAGCAGCATCCCAACGGTTTAAGGGTATTTCTGAAAAATTGATACAAATTCCACTTTCTAGATGAACGTATTTTCTTAGCATTGTCAATTAATTAAAAGGGTTTTATATACATGATAAAATGTAGTATTTTGTTATTCATCCAAAGGCTTTCTGCATTCTTAGTTACTTTTTACAGTACACTATCTTTTCTTTCCTTGTAAGTTGGATTGCCCTGCTGGTGAAAGTGATGGACATAGGTAGTGAGCACTGCGTGTTAATTTATCTTGTCAGATTCCGGCTTAATATTTCCATTTGGAAATAGAAAATGCTGGTACATGTATAATTTTGCTATGTGTTTTTTTGCCTGTTACGAACAAACATCTCCTACTCTCAGACAGTCAATAATACTGTGTTGGTTTACATCCTGTTTCCCAAAAGCTTCAGTGCTTAGCCATATTTTTTAAATGCTTCCATACTGTCTACTGTAATGAACTTGTTTGATCTCCTGGGTCTTCACACTGTTACATATTGTGGAGAAGATACTGAGTTTTTGGTTATTGCCTTTCGTCCATCTTCCTTAAACATTTCTAGCCTGGTACATGCTTTTGGTCACTTTTCTTTTTCTCAGGGTAGAATTACCAAAGAGATAATAATTTATTTCATTCATGAATCATGATGATCCGCCAACTGCTGGTCAGAGCATGTTTTCAATGGAAACTAGTCATTTGTCTATCTGTTTTAAAAGGACTGATATCTGGTCATAAAGGTATCTTCCATCCTATGGGTGCAGTTGCTAGGTGCATTTTCTTCAATCCCTTGACAGTGCATATGCAGTTGTGTAGGTATACAATGCATGCAGGTCTTTGGGAGAGATGGAAGGTTTTGGCATCCTGTTTCAATTTTTTTTTTCTGCATTACATAATCACTCAAGAAATATTTTATTCCATGATGAAGATCTGTGACCTTAACACACTTTCTTTATATGGTAATTATATTTCTTCTTCCATTATTGGTTCGTCGTTTTATTAGCTTTTCCTTTCTTCACAATTTCCTACATGAATATTTCCCTTTAGTGTTGTATTAAGATTCGAATTATCATATTTCTTGAATAATAAATTATTACAAATAGTAAGGAGATTTCTTTTCTTCCAGGTTACAGGCAAAAGGTGAAGGACATAGTTCAAGGTGCTCTATTCCCTGAAGCTGGTCTAGATAATAGAGTTGGTCATGCAGGTGGAGCAGGTGGACTTGTACTTGTTCGAGATCTTGACTTGTTTTCTTATTGTGAGTCTTGCTTGCTTCCATTCCAGGTCAAGTGTCATGTGGGTTATGTCCCCTCTGGTGAAAGAGTTGTTGGTTTGAGCAAGCTCTCTCGTGTTGCTGATGTATTTGCAAAACGGCTTCAAGAGCCTCAACGTCTGGCAGATGAGGTATGTTCTGCTTTGCATCAGGGAATAAAGCCAGCAGGTGTTGCTATCGTACTCCAGTGTACACACATACACTTTCCAGACATAGAATCAGTCTTTCTGGACTCAAACCACGAAGGATGGGTTAAGATACTTGTTTCCTCAGGTTCTGGGGATTTTGAGAACAAAAATGCAGATGTATGGAATGATTTCTTTAGTCTTCTTAAATTTAGAGGCATCAATATGGATAAAATTCACTTCAGAGGATCATCTGACCCATGCTGGTGTCCTTCTCAGTCTTTTCTCTCTGCCAAAGTTTCCTCCAAAATCGGACCAGTCAATCCTAAAATGATCTCTGCAGTAGCTTCGATCATTGAATCTTTGGGAGAAGATCCTTTGAGGACCGAGCTTATAGGGACCCCAAGTAGATTTGTGAAATGGTTGATGAACTTTCAAAACAGTAAGTTTGATGTGAAGTTGAATGGTTTTCTTTGTGGTGGGATAGATGCTTTGAATGTAAATGGGGAGATTAATTTAAACAAAAAAATAACCTCTGAGCTAAACATACCTTTTTGGTCACAATGTGAGCATCATTTACTTCCATTTCATGGTGTTGTTCACATAGGATACCTCATATCTGATGGATTCAATCCTATAGGAAAATCACTTCTACAATCAATGGTACATTTTTATGGTTTCAAGCTCCAAGTTCAGGAAAGGCTTACCAGGCAGATAGCTGAAACCATTTCCCCACTGTTAGGGGGAGATGTGATAGTAGTTGTAGAGGCAAGTCACACATGTATGATCTCTAGGGGAATTGAGAAGTTTGGAAGTAGTACGGCTACGATTGCTGTGTTAGGACGTTTTTCAACTGACCCTACTGCTAGAGCTTCATTCTTGAAGAGTATTCCAAGTCCTACATCAACTGGGGAGCAATGACTCTTGCTTGAGCACACTTGAAATAATTTAGCACTAGTTCAGATCATTCTTTGTACTTTGAAATTTTACTGTCAGCAGTTCAGCAACCCCAGCATGGATAAATTCTGAAGATATCCTGTAATAGATAATCTTATGTTTTTGAGTTCCTCAAATTTTTGTTTCAGTGATACACATTTACGGTCAGAAATTGTCTGATGATTGATAGTCATATTATTTTTCTGGCTTTGAGTCTTTTACATGATAGTCATATTCCCTTTTAAGAAAAATTGAAGGGATTCGTCCAGATTTATATACTGGCAACTGCTCCTAGAATGTTAATGATGTTAGTGTACCCTGGAAGTTATTGATTTTAAAGTCTGAATACTTATAAATTCTTGATACTTTTTGATACTTTGTATGTATGTTCACAAAGAGCATGGTTTAAACTGGATGTTATGCAAATGCTTTGGTGTTTTTATTCTAGTGTTAGAATGGAGACATATTGATTCCATGATACAAAGTATGAGGATTCTTCCATACTGATTGAATGAAACTAACAGTTGGTGAAACTGTCTTTTTCAGTGGAAGAATGCAAAGGGATTTAAATTGAAAATGGGTTTTAAAAACTCCACTTTCAATCCTATTACCAACTTTTCAGTAGTGTAATTGAATTTAACAATCATTCATGATCAAGCAACTAAGTAATCAGTCAACGAGATTGATCTATTAATCTATCTTGCTTTAAGTGTTTCAAAGAAGTCCAACCTCACCTATTGATAATGAGATAAAATGAATATCCAAAAAGATGAAATGCAAAAACTCATGTTTAAAACCCCCATTTTGGTTTTTTTCATAGTAGGATTCAATTACTAGAAATTACAGTACTGAGGCTACAAAACTTTGAATCTGGAAGTTCCAATTCCAAGCCTTAGTCTCAAAGCATTGAAACTAGTGGATCAATGCCTCTAGAGCTCCAGGTTCATCATTCTATAGCTAACTTCAGAATATATGAGTAGAAAAGCTTTACCAATAAAAGCTCTTGCTCTTGTGCTTCCCTGTAAAATCTCTAACTCAATGTCCTTGTATAAATTGTGCTCACTTTTAGTCCATCTTCTCTTCCTTTTCATAGTTCAGGTACAAACTAAGAAAATGGCAACAAATTGTGTTGCATTTTCAATGAATGATCAGTTGATCCTTTTTGAAAGAAGAAACTACTTAAAAATAAAAGCCTTCAATTAGGCAGTGATTTGTGAAGGACCATAACCAGCAAAAGGGAGTGTTCTCTAGATCATATCAAATAATTCCAAATGACAAATCTTGAACAATTATTTACATGTATTAACTATATTAAGAATATGAGTATACATGACTCATTTAAACCAAAATAGTATGCAAAATAAAACGGTAAATTTTATTGACACTCAACTTTTGTAAGCAAGTGTTGGGTGAGATCTTTTCAATAGAAAAGATTAATTCCCAAACATTCTAACCTAAAAATAGTGTTACGTAAAGAAAGGTAAAACAGTAAATCTTATAAATATTTTATTAAAATTAAGAAATTATTACATTTCTCTAAACAACATTATAAACTTAAAAAATAGTAAATTTTAATATTTAGTGTTTTCACTTAATATATTCAGTTAAAATAAAAAGCTTACCAATGGAGTATCCCGATAGATTTAATAGTAAACATAATAAATAGCTAAGACTTATTACATGAGATTCTTCTAATGTGATCTGGATCCACGTCTAATTATTGTGATTTAATAGTAAATTATGATATATTTTGTGATAATTGCTATAAATTTTCACGTCTAAAATAAAAGAGAAACTATAACTTATGGTACCAATTCAACCAAATTAAACAAAACAATTATAACCACATGCTAAGTGTTGCCAATTCAACCAAATTAAAATTCTCCATTATATGTACATGCCATATCAACAATATTCAGAACTACCATATGTGCCTAATTTTATGCCACTCTATCATTGGCTTGCTCTTGGGAACTCTTGTTTTTGGATGTGGAACATGTACTTCTCCTGTCTTTTGTACCATGCCAAAGGCCATTCCTATTCCTAGAATCAGCAAAATCATGCATGCTGCTGACAGAGATACTTTATGAACCTGCAATCACCATCAGAGAGAAAATTTATTAGATATTCTTTTGACATTGTCAGAAGAGCATAACATAATATGCTAGAATTCTACTGTATTTACAGAGTTGTCTACTGTATTTACAGAGTTGTCTCAGAATACAAAACAGGATTTTGTTAATGTGTTTAACAAATAACAAATAGAAACTATTAAAGGAAAAGAAAAAAAACATTTGATACCTTCAAAACCTTCAAAATAAAAGGAAAAAAATGAACCAATGTCATAAGGACGTTGTGTTTAAGGAATCAAAAGTGAAAATTTTGTAGGAAACAATACACTCCTTAATTTTCAATGCAGCTCCAATGACACAAAGATTTTATTTATTAAAAAAGCTTATATTTTCTTGTTTTAGTTTGTACTTTATTTTTTTTAAATAGACTAGTACGTTTTTGTGTTTGTTCGATGGACTTATTTTAAGCAGTTTTCAGCTCATTTTAATAGCCAAATTCTATCTACTTTTAAAATAAACGTTTTTTATTTATTTCAAAATACTTATTTTTAAGTTTAAGCAAATTGGTAAGGGATGGGATTAGCACTAAATTCATTTTCTGTAATAGCTTGGTTAACATCTTAACAGTAAAGGCTCAAAAGAGATCACAAATCGTCAGGGAGAACTGTTATCAACACAATTTCTTAGAGTATCTCTTCTGAACATATTTCCTATCATTGGCAGAAATGGAAATCACAAATGTTGGAGGTTACATTTCTCATTTAATGAGTTTTTCCTGATTTGCAGTTTTCAATAAATTTTAATCCATAACAGAGTGGACTAGAAGTATTGTGTCAGAGAATGTGTTGCTTACACTCTTCATCATTAGAAAGTAGATCCATAAGAAGAACACAATTAGGATTCCAAGAGTATTATACTGAATGACAACATCTACAGAGGGTATTATCCAATCTTATAAATTTAAAAAGCTGTAAAATATGATCTGAAAACATGGTAAGATAATTCATATCAGATAAAAAAGAAAAAAAAAAGTTCATAATTCCGTTGAGTCTGCATACCTTATCCACATACGTTCCGAGGTTGCATTTCACTCGAAGAAAATTCCTGTCAGCATGGGCAAGACTATATCGTAGCATTCCAATTATGGCAGACGTAGTTGCTGGACAATCACAATCTGCAGAATAGATAAAAGCGGTTAAATTTCTATGAATTTAGTGACATGAAATAATATTCAATGAAAAGGAAAGGTGTCAAGGTATTAAAAAGGTACCTGGGATGTCAAAAATTTGTTTGGTGGGTGGAATTCTCAATAACCCTCCCAGATATCCACGGACATGAGCACGCTCAGTATGTGAAAGGAGATCCCCATGAGTGAAAACAAGTACTGGTTTGTCATCTGCAGGTAATAGAAACAAACAATCATATTGACTATAAAGGATAGTAATTTGGTCGGCGCTAAAATGTATATAAGATAAATAATAGTGTTAGTTTAAGTTCTGTATTGAGTAAAAATAAAAAAGTTAGATAGTATATAAGAAACAAGACCCATAAAACAGTTACCTTAAGTTTTTAAATATAAGGTTATATCATAGTCTTTTATTTGAATTGTCTAGGTTTTATAGTACTAGAATTGTGTTCCATAATTCACTCTGCTATTGATTTAAACGTATGTCAATAACAAAAAACTTGTACTTAGTATAATCTCATAAGAGAATGAAAAGAGAGAAGAACTAGACAATATACAAGGGCTGTGCAGTGCAAATACCTTTAAATGATAGGAATGGGCAATTGAAAGTGGAAACAATTGTTTCAATGTATTGTGTCCTCAAACCACCAGCATTCTCCATTGCTTTCAGAACCAGAGGACCATTAACAACATATATCACAAAATTAATTTTTCTGGTCTTACTAGAAAGGTAACCTTTATTGTGAGCTTTGCTCTCCAAACTTTTTCTCAATATCTTATCATCTGTTTTCCTGGATACATGATTGTAGAATTGAAGCAAAAGTTAATATACGACTAAATGAGGAAATTAAGTATATTAAATATTCAAACCTGACAACAAGCTCTCCATGTCGGACACCTTTTGTCATCCAACCCTTCAACATTCCGACATTCTCGTCCAACTTATCTGACAAACTACGTGTATCATACAAACAAATAGAATTTGAATATCTTGGTATCATATACTCCTGGAGGAAGTATGTTCCATTCTCTGTAAATGAGTTATCTGGCATGAAAAGATATAGGAAATTTCTTAGGTGAATGAGTTATCGCAATGTACTATGATGAAATGAAATTATTTCTCCTTTCTTCAAATTGATATCTAAATTGAGGTGCTAAAAGTTATACACGATTCTTGTGCTCTTGGTGGTGCAAATTTGTCATCCTCAAGCACCTTAGAGATTCTATTTATGAGACTACTTTTCCCAGATCCACTTGGACCAACCATTAAGAGGCATGTTGTATTTGGTACATCATGATCACTTGTCTCTGAGCCACCAACCTTCTCAGCCCATGCTCCAGGTTTATATCTGTGCCAATTAGACCACAATATATGACAATCAATATTAAATATCACATTTGCAATTAGACCAATCAATATTAAATACTCACGAGTCCTGCAACTATTCATGCTCTCAAAAACATTTAAAAGTTGATTTCAGAATGATATGCTTATCAATTTCAATCACATACTTAACTAATACATGGAAAATAAGGATAAGAAAGAGAAAGATTGGTAGAGGCCTGCATTTATAGAGTACAGGGGAAGCACAAAATGAGGCATTTCGAGGCATTGCACGTACAAAAAAACAAGTATAAGATTATATATATTAACAACTCACAAATATTATGGTCTGAACTGCACGATACTGTTTCTAAATTCTTTTTGCTCATAAAAGACAAAGAAAACTAATCCTACTTACTTGACAACAATTAGGAACCAAAGTTCACATGTTGCATACTATTAGACAAATAAGACAAAAAACCACCTAACCCGTGAAAATAACAAAAGACATCAAATTTCTGAGAACTGTTTCATATAAACTGCATGCAAAATACTATATAAAACAGATACCTCAAAATCTTTTGTTTCTCCCTCTTCAAATCCTTTTTGTGAATCTTCAACTCATCACAAGAACATTGTATGTCGTTACTAGGTTTTATCTGCTCAGTGCCTTCAAACTCAAGATTTGTGTTTTCTTTATCAATCTCACCAGAAGTCGACCCCCTTTCTATTTTGTCGTTTTCAGCCTGCAAGATCATATTAGCCCTGAAACATTGGAGATCACAAAATCATCAGCATAACACTATACTAATGTCAACCAAGTCATAGAAAGTTATCATACCCGACACCAAGTGAGGAAGGGGGAGCAAGACACACAGAATTTTCCTCGGAACAAGAACCTTTGTATGTACCTGAATGTTGGGACATCCGATAATTTGATCAAACATGAAAAGAAAGAAGATTTTGATTTGAAAAGAGAAGATAGGAGCAAATACCAGGAGGAACAACAGAATCACCACCACCACCCATTGGTTTTTCATTCGATTGTTTTTGAGTGCAATTCAAGCTAAGTCTCTGCTATAAGAAAATGGAGTAACTAAAACTTACCAGAAAATATCATAATACGGAAGTTGTTATTAAGATATTTGTGACGAGTTGACTGGTTATTGTTATATTGGTTTTAATAAATATATTTCAAAACTGTGTCTTAAATATATATTTTTCATTTATAATTCACAAAAATACATAATTATCTCTATTTAAATCATTATAGTCAATATCATTTTAACCACTGAAATATTAAGTTATAATAATTTTAATTATATATATTAATTTAGTATGTAAATTTTAATAATAAAATAATTTTTTAATTTTATTAAAAAATATAATTATTTTATAAGGTGGATCTACATATACTAGTAAGGAATGATATAATATTTTTAAATATTTAGGAGGATTTAGATGAAATTATCGAGTTCGTTAAGTTTTATTCATGGCTATGTAGGAAGAGTAGGTGGCTTTTTATGTCTTTTTCAAATTGCTAAGGAAGTGTTTGTATAGATGAGAGAAATTTATGACTTTTTTTTTTTTTTTACGTGGAGTGTGAAACAAGTAAGTGGACACCGACATTGTTTGAGTGAGACTATATCAAGATGATTAAAAAGAACCAAGTGATGGTTGCTAGGTTATGAAGTTGCTATAGACAAAAAATAAATAAAAATATATTATACAATTCGCAGAAGAATGGAGTAAAATGGATGACATAGAATATATATATATATTTGGGAAGTGCACTGTTGTATTTTTTTTTTTACAAGTACTCTTTTAATTGTGTGGCACATTCTTTAAATTGGTTTTTAATAAAATTGATACTTTGCCTTTTTCAAATTTACGTAGACTAATCCTATATTTTAAACTATTTTTTAATATATTACTAGAATTAATATTTTTTATTACACTTTTAACAAATTTAGATTTAGATTAAAAATTCTGAAGAAATTAGAAAAAATTATTTCAAAATTGTCTTGTATATATGTATATGTATATATATATATATATATATACTAATTTAGAATTCACAAAATACATAATTATATTTAGATCATTATAATTAATATCATTTAAATAATTGAAATACTAATTTATAATAATTTTAATTATATATATATATATATATTAATTTTACATGTAAATTATAATAATAAAATAAATTTTTTAATTTGGATTCAAAAAATATAATTATTCTATAAGATAGATCTTCAAAATTACTCGCATGAACTAAATAAAAAATATTTAAATCAAAATTTATTTGTTAATTGTAATTGTATTCATGTAATTTAAAATATTTTTTATTATTAATATCTCTTATATATATTGATATCGTTAAAGCTGCAATGGAGGAGTCTCGTTCTATATATTTATCAATAAGATTCAACCTAATTTACAAAACTCAGAATTGTATCACTTATCTTCTGTCTTCATTTTTCTCCATAAAGAAAAAAAAAAACGGGAACTCAGATGTAGTTTTTCATCCTATTTATATTTAAGTGATGAAGGTGTGATTGACCCATCAACCACCTACAAGTATCATCACTGCTCCCTGAGCAATGCACCAGCCGGGAATCGAACCCGGGTCTGTACCGTGGCAGGGTACTATTCTACCACTAGACCACTGGTGCTCCTTGAGTTTAATTTCTTTACAATGAATACACATAGTGGCAATTAATTGCTTTGGATTGTAGTCCACAGTAAATGAATAAATTAAAATTTTCTTAAATAACATTGTTAAGTATACTATTTCGTTTGTGCTGTATTATTGCTATGATGATAAATGCACAGGGAAATATAGAAAAATTAAAAAAGATTGGCCACAATTAAGAAAGAGAGATCATGGTTGAAAGCCTTGGTACTAGTCCGTTGATTTTAGTTTAATTTCCAACCCTATGCTATGATGAAATGATGTATTATACCAAAACTGAGTTCATGGTAACATAGAAAACCAAGATCTAGGATTCTCCAAAGCAAAACAAAACAAGTACATTTTTAATGTTTTGTTTAACACTTGGATTTGTTCACCAGTTTCAGGGTGATAAAAGGAACCGTTTGGAAGTATGGAATTCTTGCATAATTTTAGTCATCAAAGCAGAGCTGTGAGGGATCATAAGTCTACCCTTCAAAAAAGCAATCCATCTTTGATAGAATAATTAACATCAAAGATAGTACCATCAAACATTGATTATAAAACAACAACCTCGGGTCAACTTTTAGACTCTAGATGAATTTGTACAACAAACTTATGGCCTAACAAAAATGCCTAAATTATGTCAAAGCTTTGGTAATAACAGAAGACTCTTTAGTATATGGAGACTACTTCTACATTCGAGGATATAATTTCTTTGAAAATAAATGCTATAGGATGATGATTTTAACTCAACACAACTCCAATACGAAAACCTGAGGTATTATCTCCAATATGAATGATTCAAGAAAATTAGGAACAGGAGCAGTGGTCATTGCCTTTTTAAGAAGTAAGAAAATTGTAGTAGCATCAGTAGTCCATAAAAAAAATCCTTCTTCAACAGATCATTCAAGGGAGCAAATATATAGACAGTACATAAGGTCACTTTTTCCAAATTTTATGTTACAGTATCTAGGACCAAACAAATTATATGTTACAATGATTCATGTTATACCAAAGTAAAACTGAAAGGTATTCCTGAATCAATTCACATAGTACAGTGTATTCAGTTTATGGAGCATTCTTATGCATATCTAGAACTCAACAATTATCTTCCCAGTTGCATGACCATCAATACTCTCGGCCCAAGCATCTTCAGCCTTGGTTAGAGGATATTTGGAATCTACAACTGTTTTAAGCTTTCCTTCCTTGACTAAATCGATAAGATATTGAAGGTCCTCACCCTTGGGAATTAAAAACAATGGCACAAGTTGCTTTTTGGAGAAGGTAAGTTTCTTCAGAGCAAATGTCAACATTGAAGCAGAGCTTGGAGTTATGTCTACAACCTTTCCATTCAAGGTTAAGTTAGGCTCAAAGGTGGACCAAGGGAAGCCCACTGCACAATGAATCACAGCATCATATTTCTTCCCAGAGGGACTCTTCAAAGCAGCACCATCTGGGGTCTTATAGTCAATTACCTCATCAGCCCCTAAGCTTTTCACCAATTCAATGTTGCGAGCTCCACATGTTGCTGTCACGTGAGTGTTTCCTAGCTTAGCCAGTTGGACGGCGTAGTGACCTACACCACCTGATGCAGCAGTGATCAAAACGTTTTTCCGTTCACCACTCCCATCAAGTTTGATCCCTATGGTTTTGGTGATTGCCTGGAGAGCTGTCAAACCTGCTACAGGTAAGGCAGCAGATTCTGATGCTGAGATTTCTGATGGTCTTGATGCAGTGATGCTTTCCTTAGCAGCAGCAAACTCAGCTAGTCCTCCACCACTCTAGCATGATAAATTTTCATGATTTATAAAAGATGTCTTTTCTTTCACGAAGCTGCTTGACACTGGTAAATTCTATCATGCGTTATCAAATCAAATGCAGGAATCATATACCTTAATTAGAAAAAAAAAATGTATGCGTTTTTGTCTCCTCATTATAATTTAATCTAGACAGTGAGTAGTTTTTTGTTACAAAAATGCCAGAATTCTACTTGCACGGTATGATGATATAGGGGCTTATAATAATGCTTGTGTAACTTACAAAGGGGCTGACAAGGGCTACAACTTTGTCTCCAGGTTTGAACTTTTGTACACTCTTACCAACCTCTATGACCTCTCCTGTTATATCAGTACCTACATAATGTAGTATCTTCAACGTAATAATTGCATAAGGAGATGGAATACATGAGATAAAGTAAAACTATAAATGATTTGGTAAGCTCAAGTTGTAAACCATGTTTAACCATTGGAAGACTGAAATATCAAGTTCAATGTGTAATGTGTAATTAAAGAAAATCAGCTTCATGTGTTGTGCTAATGATTCCACATCTTTTAGATGAACAGTAATCACAAAATGATAGCTATCCAAATCTATATAGATAATAAAGCCCACTAGTAGCACATGTAAATGTTTCAATATAGCTGTGATACATTCGAATAACTAGTAATGGACTATGAGATCCAGAAAAAAGAATTGGCATGTAATAATAGACAGTATTTTAAGAGAACAAAATATCATCACATACTGTTCCTCATATAAAATGAGACAGATATTAATCAAATTCTTGTCAAAGATAACTGGTAGAAAGCATCACCGTAAGGACTTGCCTTAGATTTCCTTAAGTGAGAACATGTCCTGCTTAAATCTAAATTACTAAAATGTATGATAAAGATGAATACCTAAACAAGAGAGAGGGGAAAGGAGAGCTACCAGGTATATATGGGAACTTGCGGGGCAAAAGTGGCCTCAACATGCCTTTCTGTACTTTCCAATCAAATGGATTTAGACTAGCTGCTTCCAACTTAATCAAAACCTCATCTTTACTGGGAGTGGGCAAGGGAACTTCAACATGCTGAAATAAGTATAAAAGATTATGAAAAGCATTCTTAATCTAGTTATACTTTTTTATGTCATTGGTGCTTTCTAAACACATAAATTCAAGTATAATGCATTTCCTACGTCATATTGAACTTTTTCTCAGGTAACAAACTAATTACATATAGATAAAATCCTTAGAATGCAAGTTAAAGATACATCCACAGTGAAAGAATCTCGTGGCCGAGGGGCAAGGTAAAAGTGCCAATGGAGATTTATCTAATCTGGTAGTTGATGTCATGTCAAGTTTTTCCTTATCCTCAATAAAAGATGGTAATTCACTAAAGAGAGGAAAAGGGTACAAGTCTCTTTTCTTCAAAATAAGTCACCATGAACATACTTCATTTGATGAATTAGTAGATATTAAAAAGTGAGTTTTAACTCATCTCATAAAACTAGCTCGTAAGTAAAGATTACACTTATATATAATAGTGTGTAAGTAAGGATTGTACTCACTTATATATAATAACTTATAAGGAAGAATTCGACTCACTTATATATTTTATATCGATCTTATATTTAATTGATATGAAATGATCAACAATTGAGACAGACGATAACATGCTTGTCCAAGGAACATCATTCATTCCAGTAAATTTTGATAACCAAGTACGTAATCTCAGGACAAACAATGTTTTAGAAGAAATAAGATTTTGGTTAGGAGAATACATTCTTATTAGATTTCATTGGACTCTGTGTCATAATTTGGTCCATGATTATGAAATTGTTCTCCCTCTCACACACACATCTACTCTGCTGTCTTTATAAGAATTATTACTATTTGACTATCAAATAATTCTCCTGAGTCATATATCTCGAAAACTGGGAAGTTGTCAACGTTTCTTTCCTCCTAGTTCCACAAGGAATTAAAAAAATCTTGGATGACATTGGCCAAGTTTTACATTGCAGTAACAGAGAGCTCAAAAATGGAAGGTTTCATAGCTAGAGAACTTGAGTAATATGAGTAAAACTCATGGAATCATATTGAAATTGATATAAGGAGCTTAATAAGAAACCAAACCAAGTAACCAAATCCTCTCTGCTGTATAACTGCTATTAACACCACTCACATGCAGTAACACTAGTGGCAGAAATCACAATCACATCACAAACCCTTTTTCCAAAAACTGAAAAGAAGTGTTCAAGCATTGCAAAACTTTTTGGACTGATAATCAATGAATACAATATTGAAAGCAACACAATGCAACAACATGGGCATCGGAGAGTTGAAATAAAACCTTTAAAGCAGAAGGTCCTCCACCGTAGCTGTCATACTGAACCGCACGCATGAGCTTTCCCATATCGAGAGTTGAGAAGAAGGGTGTGTTAGTGTGAAGAGGAAAGGAAGCAGGGAGTAGGAGAAAGGAAAAGAAATAAGGCAAAAGGGTAACTGGTGGATAGAAAAAAGACAAGTGGTGGCATCGCATCCATCAACATTTTTTGCCTTGTTTCATAGGTTTTACCATGATTAATGAATTTGCATTGTAATTTGCATTGAAAGTTATGATTGCAATATCTACGGATTACTGCAAGCAAGGATAGAGTCAGACAAAAATCTAGGGAGACAGAAAATCATCATCACATTATCCGTAAATTAATAAAAACAAAATAATTTATATACTATTAATAATTTATTTAAAGTTATGTTTAGTATACTAAAAACAAAATATTATATATGTTCAATAAAACTAAATATAATTACTCTTTTTATTTTAACATAAAAGATTTCTAGGCGGTAACTCGTTGATTAATAAGTATTAATTAATAAAAATTATCTAAAATAGTGAATGGATCTGCTTTTCGAATTATAATTACATGATCTTATTTTCTGTCCTCTTTCCTTTCCCGTTTATCCAGTATTTTTTATAAGCAACTAATGAAATTAATCTAGTTGCTTTATTGGTAACATACGTCTTTTTTTTCTTTCTTTTTTTTTTATTCCTGTCACTGTCAACATATTCGTTTGATTCATTTTAGTATTCTATTTGTTATCTAACAGCTCAAAAATTCTATAATTTTTATTTGTTATCAAGTATTAATATCCATTCAAGGTTTAAGGTATTACAAAAAGTGTTCAGATACATCAGAGTTATGTATAACTATTCTCATAACAAAAAGAAAATCATCTCAAGGTCATAGAGTCTTTAACTATAACAAAAACATATATACAAGATAAAAGGAGATTGATTTAAGAGTATATCATCTTTAAGGTGCTCCTAAACCTGCATTTGCACTTGCTTATGTACATAGTACAATCATCGTAGTTCACAAAACAACAAGAAAAGTAAGGATAAGCTAACGAAATAATGTTTTTAGCTTATAAGAGTGAAAAGAATTGAAGTGATTAGATTTACAAATGCAAATATGAATTCTTAAGTCGAATAAAACTAAGTTTAACATTCAATTACAAACTTTCATACTTTATTTCAAATTCATTAACCTCATAATGATCCATCTGCAATCACCGTACCTTGATTTCCTTTCAATCCCCAGTACTCTAATTTCATTTCAATCAAAATGATTACAAATGCATTCATCATTCAGTCATAACAACAATCATATTCAACCATTCTGAAGTTTATAGGTGCATGTGTAATCATGGTACCTTGATTTCCTTTCAATCTTCAGTACACTGGTTTCATTTCAACCAAAATGGTTACATACAAGTCTATAACTCAGTCATCACACATCAATTTCATCATACTGAAGTATATAGAGACATATGTAACCATGGTACCTTAGTTTCCTTTCAACCCCCAGTACACTGGTTTCATTTCAACCAAAATGATTACATACAAGTCTATAACTCAGTCATCACACATAACACATCAATTTCATCATACTGAAGCATATAGAGACAT
>Ga0209700_106119_pt1 | contig 19152 bp, 4 predicted proteins | sample SiratroredBW_FD_187528 | JGI IMG/M metagenome (GOLD analysis project Ga0209700, IMG submission 187528) | Root nodule microbial communities of legume samples collected from California, USA - Siratro red BW (SPAdes) (version 2) | ecosystem: Host-associated > Plants > Roots > Nodule | place: USA...
AAAAAAAAAAAAAAAAAAAAAAAAAAAAAAAAAAAAAAAAAAAAAAAAAAAAAAAAAAGACGTATTTTGTACAGTGTTGCAGCTACTTCTTGGCCTCTGTCATGATTATTTCAATGCTCAGCTCTCACCCTCTCAACGACTCATTTTACATTAAAACCTTTGTAACTTACATACCTCTACGATTAATGCATCATTAACACAACCACAAAAATCAAATAACATTAAAATTTTCGTAACTGATGTATATGCAATTACAGTTCATTGAATAATAAAAGATTACAATCTACAAACTCATTCTCTTCCATTTAGCCTTAGCAAAAATCAAGTCAGATGATTATATCATTTTTATTAACACTGTTAAAAAATATAATTTCCCTAGTTTTCGCTTACAGAACTATATAGCCTTTCGACAGTGATTTCTTTCATAACAACTTAATAAGGTTTTTCTTTCCTAGTATTGTGGTGGGCTGTATCATACAAGATAAAAACATAGTTATTTGATAAGAATTAGTTAGATCATAAAAGTATTTGATAAATTTTATAAACCCATCGTTTACATATATAGTAAACAAAGTTAGGTAGTGTATGATGCAGGTAGAGGTAGGGGAGAAGTACTGCGTGACAAATAGAAAGTAGAGGAGGACAACGCTTATGCTTGTTTTCAGATGTAGGTCCATTCTTAATACTGATTTAAGGGAATCAATACCTTCTCTTCTCATATTTTCTTAACACAATAGGTAATGTGGTAAGGTAACACAGTGTAACTTGTGGCTCTATAAATGCTAACAGCAGCTTCTGTGCAACTTACAAGTTACAACAAAGATAAGCACAGCACATTAAAGGTTTGGTGCCCTTGAAAAGAGAAGAAGGGGTGGTTTGTTTGTGAGAGTTGAGAATTGACACAAATCCTTAGAAGAAGAGAAGAGAGGAGAAGAGAGAATGGGAGCGAAGAGGTCAGGTAGTTGTTCCTTTGGGAGTATGTTGAAGGCGTGCTTCTCAAGTGGAGATAGTTATGATGAGTACTGGGAAGGAGGAAGTGGGAGAAGGATGTTTGCAAGTGATGAGGACAGAGGACGTTGGGTTGCTGAGCCTGGCATTGACAGAAAAGCTTCTGATTTCATTGCTAAATACTATGCCACCCGAGTCACTGACTCTCAGAGCAAATTTGCATCTTGAAAATTGCCTTTCTTCCCATTCATGCAGTTAGCCATAACTTGTCTACCCAATTGCTTGCTTCCAGCACACGTTTAACTAATGTGTTTGGGGTTGGGACCAATGAACCTGTTAATCAGCTTAGATTAACAATGTAAGAATTGATTCATTGTCGTGTCACCCTTCCACATTTCTTAAATGTCTCTCTCTCTATATATATATATATGGATTACGGTTTAGTTTTCCTAAAATTTCTTATGACTTTCCATATCGTGGTGTAAGTGTTTTGTGATATTCATCTTCATCAATGCATTTCATACTTCCGGAATTCTCAAGCGATATTTTTTTTGTTAATGCGAACATAAAAATTTCTTTGTCTAAAGTGGTCTGATAGCTGAGCTAAAGACTCCGATAAAACAAGATGCAGAAAGTTGCAAATAGGAAGCACAAACTGAAGTGGCAAGCGCAAACAGAACCACAAACGAGAACCTGATAGCGAAACAAGTGTGAATAGAACTGCCAATAATAACAATATCACGAGTTTGAACAAAATAATGAGCAAGAATAGAATGATGAGCGCGATTAGAATTGCGAGTGCGGATAGAAACCTCAAGCGAGAATAGAAATCACGCCCCTGTGAACAAAACTGCCAATAAGAATGGAATCGCGGGTGCAATCAGAATTGAGAATGTAGACAAAAATCGCAAGCAAAAATAATTATTATAATTAATCATAATCATAATAATAATTGTAATAATAATAAAAAAGCTGATTCAGTAAGTAGGTTTGAATTCATTTGATATCAAGTGAAAGTATCTAAACGGAGAGTCATCTCTTGGATCCATTCAGTCCCTAAGCATTATAATATCATATCCTTTCATTGTGTTGCTGTTTCACAATCTTTTTACTAATTCATCAAAACCTTTATCTCTTTCCTATACATCAAGAATTCTAAAAGGTTTTGGACCCTAATATGTTTAAAAGGATATAGCGCAATAATCTGACATTACTTTGTCTAGCACGTATGTTTGTTTCCCTACCACTATTTAAACCATCACTAACTCTATCAAATATTTTTTTTGCAATACCATTTGATTTATATTATGAGTATTTTCTTCCCACTAAAAATAAGTCTATCATCTACTTACTTTCAATGAACTTATTGAACCCTACCATTTCTCTTCCAGTGCTTCGTTGATTGTATATTATACTCCTCTTCCCTGAATTTGTAACAATATTACTCCTCCTTATAAATCATGTTTTGTACTTTTTCTGTTGAATTTCTTTTATAATAATTATCTCTTGTAACTTGAATTGAGAGTAAAGGGGGTGACGAGAGAGAATATGAATTGACAAAACTTTATGAAGAATAAAAGATAATTGAATAAAAAAAGTAAAGAGAAAATAATTTGATAACAATTAAGTGATTCTTTTAAAAGAAATAAATAATTGAAACGATAAGAAAAAATAAAATACAAACATAAGCCTTATAAAATATTGAACCATATATAAAAAAAATAGACATATTTTAATAGTGTATATCAATAAAAGTGTTAAGAAAATCGACCTAGTAAATTTTTGAAACCTTAAATAGTTATCTTCTTTATTTAATTGAATGTGCTAAACATACTAATTCTCAGTTTGGGTCTTTCTATAGGCTCAAATTCGACCACAACCTAGGTTGAACTCTAGTATATATATAATGTTTATAGAAGCATCAATCTGGCAGAATCATTTTGAAGAGACACGGTTTGTCATGGAGGGAATCTGAACTCAATATAAGTACCTGAGCGAGTTCATTGTTTGTAACTTTTTCTGTCTTTTGTACTGATCTCTAAGTTATTCATGTGTCCCTGTCCCGTCATTTTGGTTTGCCTTTTTACACAATATTCCTTAGCCCTTTTGTTTAAGACAACACAATAATACTACAACTTCTTCACGAAGAAAACAAATGGATAATGCTAAATTGTATGAAAAGGAATACGTGAGGTGTAACCGAATAATTTTCAACGAATATAACTCGACGTTATCTGTAAAATAAACAAATGTGACATTGCTGATTTATTTCAATCATGAGACTTGAATTCTAACTTTTCATTTGCATGATGCACTATTTTGTTAATTTCTTTTTCTTTCTTGGGCATATTGCATTTAGTTGAAAAAAATTGACATGGTGAGGGTAAGACGTCATTTACATAAACAGTGTTGTATTTAAGAATGAAAAGAAACTAAGACAGTTCAATTATGCTATATGATGTAAAGTAACAACAATTTTGGATCTGAGTGGCTTATAATTATTAGCAGATACACCATATATGTAACAAATCATAATAGATATGCAGCATCGAAAAGGAATATGGAAACCACCCATAAAATTCGGATGTCTTCGAATTTCTAAGGATAAACCTGCATTTTGTTTCCATTTTATCGTCCATCAAGTTTAAGAAATTCATGATAATTCAGTATATTCAAGTTGCTATAATAAATTTTCCGTTTGCTTGTAAAGTTGGTTAAAATTTTGATGATGTTTCGAAAAGAACCTGGTTATAGTTGCCCACTAATGCTTTCTTTTTAGCGTCTTTTACTTTGTTGAATGCTTATATAATATATAATCTCAGCAGTTTCAATAGTTTTTGACAGTTAAATCGTTACTATGTAGCAGAGTATCTATTTACAAGATGATTTTTTCTTTAATTATTACTTTTGTTATAATAAATAATATTAAATTTAAATGAACTAATGTCAATCTAAACATGCTCAAATTATTCAATACTATAATAATCACCATCAAACATCAAAATATCCATGGTTTAGAAGAAGGAACATAAGAAACCTCATTAGTAAAAAGAAAAAGCAAAGCTCAATATAAGATGCAAATTCTGTTAAATTTGAAAAATTGTCTAATAAGCACATAAATTAACTAATGAATCTTAATTAGGATTCTTACACAACATATCAAACATTTTTTTTTAGAGAATATAAGATAAAATTGTTGTTCTCAGTACAAGAGAAAAGATGTTAAGAACAAAAGAAAGATATTTATATATAGCCAGTTGAGTGTAATAGAACCGTTTTTAGTTAAAAATATACCAACCTTAGTAAAGCTCTAATACATACATAAAGATAGATCTCCACGCAAATTTTAATGATCATATTCAAAATATTTATAGGTATTCATGTAGAAGGTAACTTTACTTACGATCATGATTTGATTTGTATGTTGTGTTCCTTCTATATTTACTAACTACGAGATAGTTACATAATCCAATAGACAAAAATTAAAAATTGAGTTATATTTTAAACTTTTAGTTTTTTGAAATTTTTTCAAGAAAGAAGTTTCCTCTCTTAGAGAATTTTCGGTATAACAATAAACAACATATTTCTTTGTTGTAATAATAAAATATTTAAAAAAAATAGGAGTAACCTAGTGAAAAAAATACAAGTATTATTTATGTTACAAGAAAATAAAAAGAATAACTAAAAATATAAAATAAAAGGAATAACTAAAAATGATTTTATAGTTAGAACTAGCAGTGAAAAGTGTTTTATATAATCTTTTTGAATAGTAGAACCTATTAAGAGCTTATGAAGTGAAAACTTTCTACAGTTAGAAGCCAATATAAAATCTTCAATTACATGTTGACCAATATTTTCTTATGCTTGCACAAATTTTTGAGAAGTCATTTTAAGCTTAGTTTTCTGAATTAATAGATTATATATATCTATATATATATATATATATATATATATATATATATATATATATATATATATATATATATATATATATATATATATATATAATGTCTTTTAAAAAAAAGTTATTTTAAGCTTTTTATGCCAGTTACTGAGCAGAAGAATATCATACTATAGTAAAAAGTTAATAAACATTTTTACATTAGACTTTCATCAACATAGAAACTAATTTTCTATATTGAATAAACTTTAAACGACATACAAAATGTCTATTTCTACATCTAGTAGCTAATGTACAAATCCACTTTATACTTTTTCATCAATATAAAATGCATTACTATTTTTATCATTTTAAATTTTTAACCAATTTGGTTTCTATATGAAATATGGTCACAACCATTAATATATGTAAAATATAATGGTTTTATTATCTTATTTGTTTTATATACATCTAAGCTTGTAAATTTAAAATAACCAAATCTAGACAGAAATTCAATTTTGTTGCTGATAAAAGAGACATAAATTCAATTATATATAATTATGAAAATTTGAAATATCATTAAAAAATAAAAATGAATGCATTAAAATTAACATAATTATTAAGTAATGTTACTCAAACAATTCTAAACTAGTTAAAACAATAATAAACCTCTTGATTCCATCACAAACATATATATAAATCGTGACCATGTAGGCTTGTTCTCCTGAAATATGCTCCGTAAAGGTTTGAAGTTACCAATCACAGTCACGGTTGTAGTTTCATTAAGATATTGATATATTGGTACGACTTCAACTTGTAGGAGGTCCTAAAACCTTATTGTTTGCCATTGTAATTGTAGACTAATCAGGTCTAAAAACTGGGAGAAGTTAAAAGAAACTTTCACATTTTTCATATATACCAAATAGTTTCAACTTATAAACAGTAAGATTTGATTTAATCTGATCGAGGGACTTAACATGACAAGGGATTCACGCTTATTTATTAAATGTTATTTATCCAAATGATCTTATAGGATCACTGGTTTTGAAGAGATATCATTTGAATGGTTCACAACCCTCAATTGTTAAGTCTGAAAGACAGAAGTATACTTTCTTGTGTTGGCAAGTCCTATCAGTTCATGAACCACTTTTTGAAACTTCGACTCTATCATTTTTTTCTATTCTTTTATCTCTTTTCACCCTCTTGACAAATAGAATCTTCTTCTTAATGAACGTGCAATGTTGATGTAAGTGCTAGCATGGTACTGTACTGCACAAAGGAAGTTTGTCCTCTTCTGCTTTCTAGGGTAGAACCAGTGGCAAAGCTTGCATGGAATCACCATCACCAAAAAAGTGTACATCACAATGACTATAGCTATTCATCACGTGATAACATCTTCCTCATCAGTCAATGTCGTCTATCCTTGGAATCATAAGGTTCCCACTTCTGGCAGCGCTACCTTCAGTGCTGGTAACACTGTTCCATCAGAACACTTAGTTTCTATTTTCTACAATTTTCAGTCCAAAATATATACTATATGCCCTATAAGATAGAGCACATAGTGTCAACTCAATGCACTCATGTTTCACTTTTACCCTATACAACATGACATTTGAGAATCTTGTTGGATACTACAGGATTATATGGCTCCTTTATGCAGCACTTCATCAGATTCCAACTTAGCCTGTTTAATTGGTCTTGAACCAGGGAAAAAAAAGAGTGCTCTTTTACAAATCCGTAGAATCTGATTTGGAGTTATCTGTTCTAGACGGATAGAGAAGAGTTATATGTGGATGATACAAACGTTATATAGCTGTTCATTTTATTTTATTTTTTGCATGCAGCAATTTGAGGAATAGAGCATCTTAGATTTGTTTCATAGGTACTTATAATGAAATGTAGTCTAGTTGTGGTTCTTAATGTTTGCATGATTCTAAATTGCGATCATGGTTGTGTTCACTGCGGTTATGATTATGGAAAATAAAACTTTGATCAAAGTATGAATAGATGATGATGGAATGAAGTTTTGATGTTATGGTTTTGTGGTTGTACGAATAAGGAGTTATCAAATTATATGATTGCTTTTTTAGTATATATAGCTGTACTTGGCGGCAAATCATTATTTGTTTGCCCTGAAAAAGGAAAATTGCAACTATTCTGTTAGTTTGTATCTTTTGTAATTATCCATAAGATGTAAATACACTTCATGAGGTCTCACCACTCTTTTTACAACTTAAAATAAATTAACAATATTTAAATATTTTACATTTTATATAAAAGTAAAATAGAGTAATAAGATCCCAAACAACCCTTTTATATCAAGAAGATATATTCAAATTTTTTATATATTTTTTAATCAACAAAAATAATATATTAAATAAAAAATACAAATAAATATTTTAATATAAGTATTTCAAGGTGTGTTACCTATACATATACAAATACAAATCAACATTATTTTTCTTTTATTTTTAAGTTATCACAATCTGTTATATTGACTCTTACTTGATCTTTCAGTAATTTATAAATAGGGAAACTTCAATTTACTGGTAGATCTTATAAAGTTAAGTTTAAATCTTCAGTTTTAACCTTATCAAACTATACTTTAGCCCTCCAAGATTGGCTATTATGCCATCAATCACCTCCACTCACACTGATAAAGCCTATCCAAATCCTACTTCCTTTGACATTTTAATGTGATTTCGGAATGTATGCGCGAATTAATCATACTGGAACGTGTGCACAGTGTGAGGAATTGATTCGTGGTGTAAATCAAGAAGGCCTAGTTTAGGTACCCCTACCATTAGTTTCTCATGCATATGAAGCTGACATGGTCCCAGATGTACCAAACTATTGTGCACCTGCTATGTAACTTGTAAGATTTGAAAACTTCACAACAAACATTCATCGGTGTTGATCACAAAATTGAACTCAGTTTATCACAGTTCAGATTGAACAAAATTAAATTACTTCGGGTTAATATACTGGTTTACTGTGCACTATTCTAATTCTGTAAGCATTATTTACATAATCAAAAAAGGACATCGAGGGAAAAGAATATTCATGGTAACTAACAAAAGCAAAGTTGAAGGATTAATGTGTCACCAAGCTTTGCGTGATAATTGAAAAGGAGAGGAGGAGGACACTTATGCCTCTTGTGTGTGGATCAATCACATAAAATATAACCATCCTTATCAGTTATGAGTGATTAAGGGAATCCTTATCCTCCTTTTCATCATATCATAACCATGTCACTTGCTTTGCCACTCTATAAATACAAACAGCTGCTTGTATATGCAAGTCACTCAAAACTAACATAGCACTTAGAGCTCAGTTGTCCTTGAAAACATTGGAAGAAGTCGTTTGTGTTGTGTTGTGTTGTGAGTGTTGAGAGTGAGATTTGAACATCATCATGAGAAGGGAAAAGAGAGTGGGAGGCAAGAGCTCATTTTACAACATATTGAAGGCATGCTTCTCATGTGAGAACAGGTATGATGAGTACTGGGAAGGCAGTGGGAATGGGAGAAGGGTGTTTGCAAGTGATGAAGACAGACCACATTGGGTTGCAGAGCCTGGCATTGACAGAAAAGCCTCTGATTTCATTGCTAAATATTATGCAACCAGAGTCACTGACTCTCAGAGCAAATTTGCATCTTGAAAATTGCCTTTCTTCCCATTCATGCAGTTAGCCATGATTCTTGAATAATGACATGTGAACGGTTCTCAGTCTAATAACCTGGTTGGTTAACGCATTATTATACTTATACTATTTCCTTTTATCTTTATCTCAAATAGATTTGTGGTCTCCACGAATCATTTTGGTTTATCTCTTTTACTCACATCACTTGTAATTGTTGGTTCCCATCAGTTGTACCAACTCATTTGGTTTTAAATGGCTCAATCAATGTGATAATTAAAATGTAATCCCAAAGCATAGAATTTTGTGTCTTCCTACACTCCCTTTTACCTTTTTCTTGAATGGTGTAATACAGTTTTTTATTGGTTGCATTGCTCTAACAGGTAGTATGCCTTAAGATTCCTCACTTCAAGTCTTAAGTGGTTGTTAATTTATAAGCTTTTTCCTTGTGAAGTTGTAACATCTAATTGTCCGTGCCTTATCATTTCTCACTTCAAGCATTACGTGGTTGCTAAATTATAAGCCTTTTTCCTTATGAAGTTGTAACATTTAAGCAATGCTTGCTTCCAGTTGTTTGATACAACTTTTATTAAAAGGATATTTGGAGGTGTTTTAATTAGATGATGTTCATGAGTATATTTGGAGGTGAAGCGGCAGCGCAAACCGCGCGGTCGCAGTTGCAGCGGCTGTAGCGGCACAAAACGTTGTTGCCAGCAGCGGCGGTCCGGTAAGCAGCAACGGTGTAATGTACAGCAATAATGTACGCCGACGACGGTGCAGTGTGGCATCAGAGAGAACACGTTTGTGGAAGACGAAGCGCAGTGTGAAAAGAGGGAAAGAGTACGTAAGAAAGGAGGGAAAGAGGAAAAGAAAAAGAATAAAAATTGGTGGCTTCAACCTATGTAAATTTTGTTCTAAATTTAAAAAAAATAAAAATAAAAACATTATATCAATTAAATCACTAAAAGATATAAAAACTCGATGATAGATATTTTAACCACTGTTTAACATAATTTAATATTAATATATATTATTAATTTATTTATATATAATATTTTATTAATAAAATTTAATATCAATTAAGAGTATATGTAAATAGTAGTGTCAAAGTAGTATTTTCAATACAAACTAATATATTACATCGGTTACAATGTAATTAGAAAACTTTTTATTACAATTTTATCAAAGCAATTCGTGTTACATCGATTTTCTCCAAAGCAATATAATATCTTGACGTTGAAAGGTTATTTTGCACCAGTGTATTCACATATACATTGATATTTTAAATATTAGTAATAAACTTAGTATGTGAAATTAGAACATTTGCGCAGAGTAATTGAAGAATTGTAGTATGATACCCTTTCTTTTAACTTCACATGACGAGTAGTAATGATAACAATTAAAGAATAATTGAAATATTTTAGAACATGATAATTGAGATATTTTAGATGTTTAATTTTTGCTTTATGAATATTTAAAAATTTTGGTGTTCAATAAATTTGAATGAACTCATAAATATTATGTGTGAATATGATGTGTAAGGTCATATGATAACACAAGAAAGTGTCACATGTTATTTTGTTTTATGTACGATTGAAAAATGAGACGATGAAATTTCATTTTAAATTATAATGAAATCTGATAAATTTCATTATTATGAAAAGATGGAACAAAAAATCCATTAACCAATCTTAATTAATTAAAACTTTAATAAAAAAGAGTCGATAATCTTATCATCTAATAAAAATTTAATCCAAGTTAAATCATCCATTAATATTTTTTCATCAATTCATCTCTAAAAATATTAAATAAACTTTAAAGGAATTAAAATATTTGTGAAAAAGAAATTTAAAAGTTTATTTTTTTATTTTTATTAGTTTTATTTAGTCCCATCGATCATATCTTTTATTTTTGTACGTCAGAAATTAGAATTAAGAGTTCTTAAGTTTTTCTTTTAAATTTTTCTTCACATATAGGTATTGTTTTTATTTCTTCAAGTTATAAAAATAGGCGTGCTCACACTATATTCAATTTGAAAAATTAGTAAAATTTGCATTTGCTTGTTTAATTAACTCCTTCGTTTATCTTTGATTATAAATAATAATAATAATAAATATCAACCCGACAAAATCACGTTGAAGGGACTTAGTTTCATGTGAAAGAGGGCATTTGAGAGTACAGTACATTGCATGCAATCTCTTTCTTTCTATCCTTTTACGTGAAGTGTTTATGTTTGGTCCTTTCGATCAAGACGAGAAGAGAATATTCTAATTTATAAATTTATTCAAAAATAAAAAATAAAAATAATTTCAATTATCAAGATATTGTTTGAGAGAATGTTGTAGTTTGAAATTTTCGTGGAAAGAGAGCAGACATATACTTTATTTGACTGGTCAGGGTTTGATCCATAGAAAGGAAAACAGAGAATTTTCTTTAACAGGGCAACGTCTATATTCTAATAAGAGGTTATAGAGCTAATAAAATTGTTTGCATTATTCTATCGTGAGATAATTCCTTTAATATTTTTTATGTAAAAAACTTACGTTAAAAAAAATAGACACGTACCACGTGCATTGGTAAATATTATAGTTAAAGTTCTCTATTTCAGAACAAGATTTAACAACATTGACGTCTTTCAATCACCACGGGAACCCGAACGAATTCTTACCTTTATTTGTCTACAACAATAAGTTGATTTCTTTCTTGGGCATATCGAATTTTTCTTCTTTCATTGCATGTAGACAACAAGAGAAAACTAAATTTGACGCAATAGAAGCTGTATACAAATCAAAATTGGCATGGTGATTATTTGTTTTTCACTAATTTATCTCAGTTGAACCCCAATAGCATTGTCTGAATTTCATGATTAATGATGCTTTTGAACATCAACCAGCCTCAACTTCGTTATTAGATTTAAGGCCAGAAGAACTTGGTTCCTGTCGGATCCAACAAACAATGATGGATGAGAAAGAAGTGATATCAAGAATTATTTTTACTATTTTGGATTAACTTTTTAGATCTTATTCTGACTTTTTTATTATGTAGAATTAATGTTTTGGAATGATACATACTAAACGACTATATTCTGAAACTAAGAATCCGAAAGTATTTGTTCTCTCAACTCTATCTCAACTCAAAAGGAAGTTTTAATAGTGGAAGTCGGCGAATGATGAGGAAACTAGAAGGAGCGGACACTTAAAAGTTGAGAAAAAATTGTTTTGAATGGAAAAAATTAATAACTAGAAGAGTTTAAAGGTGCATGGGAAGCAAGGTGAGAAAATAGTTCCGCGATGAGAGTTGAAAATTCAATGTATACTGAGATCAGAATATAATAAGAATAGGAATGTTTACACGTGAGAATACTGATCTATTAAAAAATTCTGGAAAATTAAAGTATTATCTACTACTTAATTATGTGTCTCTAAAAAATGTTAATAAATAAAATAGTTACGAGGGATAATTTTATTAGGAAAGGATAATTGATAAAACTTGTGTTATTTGTAGAGTTAAAGAAGAATCACTTAGTTATTAAGTAACACTATTTAAGCTTTTAATTAATTAACTTCACTAATAAATTTAATTTGGTATGGAGTTGTATATGGATGGCTTGCATTTGAAACATATGGAAGTTTATAAATAATGTGTTATTCAGGAACCTTAAGTTTGATACTAAGGAGGTATTTCCTTTCATCCAAATTAAAACTTGGGTGTAGGTTAATAGGAAAAGTATAAATGTCCATTTACATACTCTGATTGGTGTTTGTAGATTATATCAAACTAATCATCTAAATTACACAGATTTGTATGATTGTTGCGAAAATATGTGTTGGGGTTGAGGATGGCAGATTGAGAGGTTTGTGACATAATGAACAATTTATGTTGAATGTAATTATGGTTTATCTTTATTGTTAACCACTGTATCAGACAACTAGATTTGTCCCTTTATGGTTTGCAGATGTTACAGAGTGCAATCAAGTATGAAAGAGTGTACAAAAGTAGGAACAAACAACAAAAAAGTACATTTTCAGCTTCAATTATATTATTTAATTATAGCACCTAATGCTGGTGAAAATGAGAAAATATGTATCAGAGTAAAGAGCATGATTTATTAGATGTACTAATCAAAGGGTTGTATTGTATAGTGAAAGTAATTGCACTCAGGTAATGGCTATCTCTCACAATAATTTGCAGGTTATGCTAATATGGGAAGAATGGATGGCCACTTATTGCTGATAGCAAGTGCAAGCTTGTGTATAATCAAGATTGAAGGAGCTCATTTATAGTGTAGTTAAAGATGACCAATACATTTTTGTTATCTCTCAATCATATACTAACTAAGCAGAAAAATTATTTTTTTTTGTAATGGATCTTCCAGCTACTTATTGATTATTGATTATGTTTTGGCATAACTTGACTGATCTGAAAAATAAAAATAAATATAATCTTTCCTGTATTTTTTATATGTTTAGTTTGAACATAAAAATAGGAAAAGAATGAGTTTATCTATTACTCTTCCACCATGAATTATATATAAAGACACATATTGCACTTATTTTGGTAGATTTGGAATAATGAATAAAAATTTTAAAAAATCTTGAATGTATCATATGTGTTGTTTCTCCTTTGTTTATCCTAAGGTGACGCTTCATAGCTTATCTCTTGGTAGTGCACCGGGATTCATCAAAGGAAAGTGGATAGTTTCTTTCTTGGAGAGTTTTTTATCTTACGAGCTAGGTTACAAGTGGCAATTCACCATCTTACTTATCTCATGAATTTGAGTGGCATGAGATCCTTCCTAATTCTTAACATTGATTCTTATCTTGTGAGTTAGATCATAAATAGCGAATCATTATTTTGTTTATCTCATGAATTTTCTTGAGTTTTTTTAAACTTTAAAGTTCATATTTACATAATCCTTCAATAAACTATTCAAGAACTCATCCAATAACCCTTTCTTGAAATTAGAGTGGAACGATCCTAAAATCCAAATAATTTTTTATTTTAAAAAAATTGTGGGAGTGCAGGTTCAAATTGAGTGGGTGCATGAAACAATTGCAAATAGCTTGTTAGACTTTAGGAGGAAAACCCTGTTTTATGCCTGGGTGTTTTTTGGATGGGGTGCAAATGGCAAAACCGTACGCTGAGTCCAAGATACCAACAAGCGGCCTTGTTTTGTTTTCAGGATTTATCGTTTTCTGGCCCAAAATAAGTTGGCTTACGTATACGAACTAATTAACGTTGTCCAATCATTTTGTACTTGAGTTGTCCAAATATACTTCCAGAACTATGAGAAGTGATATATTTTTCTAAAACAAAAATGCGATTTTTTTCACAAATATGATCCACTAAGGTTTCAAAATTAGCCTTTTGGTTTCTAACGACATGCATATTTAATTCACGTTACTTGAAAAACTAATAAGATGGTAAACTAAAATGAATAATGTTAATTAAGACTTAATAAACTAATCCATCACTGGGTTTCGTAGCATGAGCCCTGTGGAGGTTCAAATGTAGAAAGTCCCAACCTAATCTAAGTTTCTTTTTATCAGCCACGTAGTATAAAATTATATTTTAAAGACTAAATACAGAAGTCCCTAATTTTACTACACTAAAAGTATACTTAATTCATACTTTTCAACAATACCTTTCTCTATTTAAAATCTCTCTTCTCTCCACTTTTGAATCGGACAGTACCCTAAAAATATGAATTTTAAATTTGTATTATTTTAATGGTGCGCAAGACAAGTCCTGCACTTATAGTAGAATAATTCGCCATGTGGCAAACACACACTTCCTTTTATCTCAATTATCCATATGTTGCTCAGTTATGCTGTATTCTAAATCACATCATGTAATAAAAAAGTGTTTAAAATATTCAACTGTTTTTCAAATTCTTTCGGATTTTTATATTTGCATTAGATTACTATATACAGATACCTGCCACTGTGTTTAAATTTGGGTGAGTACGAAAAAATAAATATGATATAGGTTTAAATTAAGTGGTGTGTGAAAAAATAAAAACGGAGAAATACCGGAGAAATACCGGAGAAGAAACTGTGGTGTTCCCTGCAAGGATGTGGATAAAGAAAAAGAAAGACAGGTAATGTTGGTGAAAAAACGGAATCACCCTATTTTTTTCACTATACATTTAGTAGAAGAAAAACCAGTCTGAAATTAAATTAAAATAATCTATTATACGATTATAATTATGTAATATAATACCATGTAATAATAATAATAAATAATAATAATAAATAGTAATATTTTCAATAAATAAGAATAATATAAATACATTTATATATCAATAATAATAAAAAAATTAATAATATTAATAATATAAATATTTAAAAAATATAAAATCATAAAATAATATTAGTAATAAAAATAATAGTAATAATAATAATAAAATCATAAATTATAATTATAATAATAATATTATGAAATGATAATAAAAATATTAAAACATAATAATTTAAGATGAATTTATTGAATAATAATATTAATAATAATAATAATAATTTATTTTAAGTTCAATTTTATTTCATAAAAAATATTTTTTATTCATTTTTAGATTTATTGACCGTATTAGAGTGCTCTCATGATATAATTGTTATTTTTTTATGGTAGCCTAATTATTGTAATTTGACTCTTTTTTCCATTATATTATATTGTACTATTTTATGTTTAATATTTATTAGGTGTTAATATGTTTATTAATTTTATAATTTTGATTAAATTTTTTACAATTATTTCTATTTAAAATTTATTTAATTTGATTAAAATTCATTTTTAGCAATTTGGACGTTGTTAGAAATTTTACATTGACTAGAGATAAAGTCTTTTAATAATATATAAGTGGGTGTAAACCTCATCTTAGGAGTCAGTTTTGTAAAATTGAGTTAGACTTAAAAGATCACTTCTTAAAATGATATTAGAGTCTATCTTAATAAGATTGTTGGACTTATCATATCTCTCCTTATCAATCCACCCCTTAAATATATAGTCCTACACATGAGTTAGGGAGTCTCAGTATAAAAAGATATTAAATATTTCACGTCAACTAAAGATAAGGTTCTTTTAATAATTTATTATATTTTTTTCAACTGAATTCATGAATCATATAATGAGAATAATGTTTCAAATTAAAAATAATGTTTCAAATTAAAGGGAGTTTCATGTACAAATAATTAAACATATTTAATTTAAAATTAATTTTAATCACAAGAATAAAACTATAATCTATACAATTTCATCAATTAAATTTGTTTTTATCAATCACACTAATGATTCTCAAACTTATATAATTTTTTCCTTCATCTCCTTCACTTTTTATTCTTTTTTTCTTAATCCAAATTATTTTACTTTTAACTTTTTTTCTCTTTAAATCCATCATTTTTCTTTCGCTCAAATCCAGTCCTTAGAACAAAAACACTTTTCAAGTAGTTTATGATAATTTGGAATTATATAAAATGATAATTTATAGTTGTTTTAAAAACCTTTAAAGGCTCAATGAAAAATAATTTAAAAAATCTTAATTCGAAAATGAAAAATTAAATTTAAAATTATTTAGAAATAAATAATTCGAAAGAGAGAAATTTAACATACAAAAAAAATTCTTATTTTCCTATTTTAGTGGACACTCAACATTGTCTCCGTTTTAAGTGATGCTATTGTTCGATATCAGCACTTTAATAATTAGATACCTTGCTTTTAAAGTGTTTATGTTCATTGGTTACAACGGCATATTAATCAATACCTTGATGTAGAGTCCATTCTTAAGAATAATATAATTTAAACTTACAGTTACTTTGAACATAACCGAAACAGAAAGTCAATATAAAACATGACTGGCAGATCATGTTTCTTCAATTCAATAGTTAATTACAGTTAATCCCGAAAGGATAAGCAATAACACTTAAAAAATTTATAGTCACAACTGTGCATAGTTTCCCTAATTTTACTCCATATACAAATCACTTAAATTTTCACGAAATTAAGTATTCATTAATTAGTCTAAAAGATTATTTCATAGCTACAAAAATGAGTAAACTAATCAACACATAATTCATAATTAGGTTTTATAAAAGAAAAGCATAATTAAAAGATGAAATTGAGCATAAACAGTTAGGATTAATCAGAAACAAAAGAATTGATGGATATTAAATAAGTGATTAAAGGGTTGAGAGAGGGAGATGAGAGAGAATTGAAAGTAAGAGAAGATGGATGTGGGGACCAATTCCTGTGCTTTAAGAGACAAAAACATGCACATAATTGTGTACCCAACCCAGAAAGTTTCCAAGAAAAGTTGAGGCATGAATTAAAAAAAGAATGGATAATGGGTATGTATGGCTTTGGTATTTGATGATTGCATCAAAGCTTTAGTCCTTGTTAGTGGTACGTTTTGTGTAGTTTGCAATTTGATTGTACTTCATACTGCACTTGCCAACCCTTCAGTTTTTTCTTTGGTCATCTTCAAACTGGGTTAGTTGAGGCCATGTTTGTGTCCACATCCACCTCCCCAAGTCCTAGGTCACAACTACCACAAACCACCAACTAGGAACAGCTTAAGGATAAGAATGGGTGAGAAAGTGAAGGATGCCCATAAACACTACACTACACATTCATTCATTTTCAACACTCCTACCAATTTAACAATCAAAATCCAACAACTTTTAATTCATTCAAAAAAAATTTGTATTATATAATTTACATAAGTCCAGCTTAATATAAAAGGGTCGTTTATCTCTTTTTAATGAAGAATTAAGTGTGAATTTCGGGATTAAATTTTGCATTTTTCTAAATCAATTTTTATTTATCTGTATGTGATTTGATCTAATTAATCCAAATTAAACCAACCCTTTCTTGATCCTGTCAGTCTGATTTAAATTTTAAATTTTTTTATTTGAAAAATATAAACTAATAAATTTTTGTTGGTCGATTTTGTTTTAAATTTAATCCAAACCTATCCCTAAACACTCTTAGCTACAACTAAGAGAAATTAACATAGTTCACAATAGAGTATTTTAAGTTGAAATCAGGAGCTAATCTTTTGAAATATTGGAATTTATTTTTTAAAAAATTCTTTTTTTAACTATTTCAAAATGAAAAGAAAATGAAGATGGTAGTCCAAATTTCAATGCTAAGCATAATTATTTTTTCTTTTATAGAAAGACAAATTGTTATTTTCTTATATGTTGATCTTCTTTTACTGTGGTTTGCAATCAGATTATGAAATAGAAAATAAGACCCATTTATATTTTGAAGAACTCAAAAAGAATTTTACAGAGAGAATGCAAAAAGAAAAATGTTAATTAATTAAGTAGTTAATTAGTATGTTGTTCCTATAGCAATTATTAAAAAATTCCTACATTACTAATTGTGATTTTTTTTTCCTTCTTTTGATCAAATTACGAAACGGGTTTAAAATATTTTGCATGATGCAGAAGAGAATATTTAATCCTATGCCAGAGAACCTATGGATATTCTTCTTCATCATGGATGAACATAAAGAAAGAAACATATGGTATATTTAAAAATGAAGGGAAAAAAATAAAATAGAAAAGATTAATAAAGAGGAAAAGCAGAAACCGACCATCCATTGAATTGGCAAACATGCAGTCTGCGTACATGTGAAAACCACCCATCAATCATCTCAATTCGCTGTTAAACAAATGCATTATTTTCATTTATAAAACAAAAATCATAGCAGCAATAATCATCACTGCTGTAGTTGTCAGTCACATTGCATGTGAAACCAAATAAACAACAAAGCCTCGTTGGTTTCTCTGCATTATCACAATTTATATCAAATGATGTTACTTACATCAAAGGACGCATCATCTCAGAGACTCCTACGAGCTTTGCTCCAAATTGAATGCACATAACATATAAAAACGACTTACCCAATTTTGGATATTCTATGAGATGCCATTTTTTATGGGGTACTACCATATGGTAATAAATTTATACATGGACTTTCAGTTTGGTTCGGTACCTTCAATGTAACCATGGTGTTTATAATAATGATTTCTAAGTTAAGATAATGATTCATGCTGTTCTAACCAATGAAGAGAGAACTTAATCAAATGAAGCTGCATTTGGAAGATAATGTGTCTAGTTACCCATAAAACATAATCAAAAGTTTTCTTTTTTATTTTTATGTATGTATTTTAATATAGGTTAAGCTATTATTTAAATCTCATAATTGGTATTACTTTATTAATAGTCACGGAATGAATATACCTATATAGTTTCTACACTTAGTACCTTTTATATTGAGGATAACCTCTAATCATAGACCCTTCATTCATAGTTTTTCTTAATTTTCAAGCTTGTTATTGAAACCATTTGCTTGTAAACATCATTAGTGGCACCTGTTGGGAAATGTTGAGATTTCCCCCTAATAATATTGAATATTAAAAATAGAGAAACTAGACAAAAAAAAATTTTGAATGGAGTTCAGCAAATAGCTTAATCTCCGGGAACCACACAATGGCACTACTTCTATTAAAAGGGAGAAGAGAATGTTTTGGTACATTGAAATGGGAGGAGGAGGAGTTCTTTTATAACTCACAACCTCCCCCCCTAAGAATAAACCCACTGATGTGGGACTTGAAGTTAGGCCAAAATCAACAAATCTCCACCTTGGCCTAATTTCAAGTCCACCAAATACAAATCTTCTCAAACA
>Ga0209700_106120_pt1 | contig 19152 bp, 11 predicted proteins | sample SiratroredBW_FD_187528 | JGI IMG/M metagenome (GOLD analysis project Ga0209700, IMG submission 187528) | Root nodule microbial communities of legume samples collected from California, USA - Siratro red BW (SPAdes) (version 2) | ecosystem: Host-associated > Plants > Roots > Nodule | place: USA...
TATATATATATATATATATACGTATATAGTAAGTAGACCCTTTTCACTCACTCTAAATCACCAATACATGCATAAAGTAGGTGTAGGTGGAAACTTTTGAAAACTTAAAATTGGATTATTTTTTTCATCTAAATGCCAAATACTTTTAAATCAATTGTATATTATATTTCCTTCATAATGCTGATAAAATTGTTAGTATTTGTTGAAATATTTTAGAAAAATTCATATTTTATTTTTATTGGTTTTAATTTTGTATATTTTGTTGTATTTTATTTTTATTTTTAACATAACAGTGTCACGATCTAAAAGTTCTTAGAAGTTATTTATTTTTGGAAATACCCAGCTCATTTATTTATATATGTATATCCAACGTATGTAATAAAAAATAATAAAAAAACATTTAATTTTTTCTAAGCTTGAGAACATTATTTTTTGAAAAAATAATATATTAATATACACATAATACGTTAATAAAAAATTGTAATTCACCTATTAAAATAAAAATAAACAATTATTGACGGCAAGAAAATAAAACTAGTAAGAATAACACCATTTATTCATCATACAATCTTTACTCGGAATAATTTGATAATATCAAAAATATTTGAACATGCTTATGATAAACTCTACTTCAACATGTTCTTTCTCTTCTAATAGTATGGTAATTAATCATAATTATTCCAAATCATACAGAAGGTAAACTATACCAAAATCAATTGAATTGTTAATCTATTTGATTTAAATGAAATATAAAAAATGAAAAAATAGCATATTAAAATTGTGAAAAAATTAATCTATGAATTAATTTGTTGATGAACTCTATCTAAATGTGAAAATTGTTATGGAAATTTATTTTTTGGATTATAATTACTTTGAAACTATTTTTCATAATTTATTAATTAGATGTGACATTTGAATTTATTTAATATTTTTATTAGTTGTATATTGTGCAGGGAGAAAATGAGTAGGTCCTGGAAGATCGCAGAGGAAAGATATAGGTCCAAGCATTGTGTAGAAGAATTAAATTGGAAAGGGCAGTTGCTTTTTCCATTATACAAATTGCTTCTTGTGTTAAATAAATTTTTAATATATTAACATTGTCTTTTTTATTTTTTTTTTCAAATTTATGTATTAAATTATTTATCTTTTTTCTTTTACACGCGTACAAATTTATCTTTTTTTCAATTAATTGTGTATAAATTTTTGTTTTTTCAATTAATTGCTTGTTAATGACTATCTTATTTTTTATTATTTTGTTAAAATGATATATTTTGCTGTTAAGATATTTATAATTTGAGATGGAACAGTAATATGATTAATTTTAATAATTCAATCAAACAAATTTTTTTAAAATATTTAATTTTCTGATAATAAATTGAATATTTATTGAAAAAATACAGATATTTATTAATATTTATAATATTTTTTAATTATTTGTTAAGAAATTTTGTTAATATTTATCAAAATAATTTTTTTATTATTTATCAAGAAAGTTTTTTAATATAACAGATAAATATTTTTTCTATTATTTGTCAAGAAAGTTTGTTAATATTTATCAAGATAATTTTTTTATTATTTATCAAGAAAGTTTATTAATATAACAAAGAAAGAGACATAAATGTTAAAATGTACAGTATAGAATGATGAAATATAAAATGAAAGAAATTTGAAATTGAAAACAAGTTGAAAAAATATTATGGAAGGAACAAAGAGACAAAGGAGGAAAGGAGATAAGTGAAGAAAGAATAAGAGAAGTGGAAGAGTCAGACAATGATATGACATATAAAGATATGATATCAATATGTTGGAATATAGGGAAGAGATAAATTAGAAAGTTTTGAAAAAGATTCCATGACTGTTCAATTTTTTTTAAATATTATTAATTTATTATAAGAAAGTTTCAAGAACAATATTGATTAAATAGTATTTATAGTACCAATATAAATTTAAAGTCATTAAATAATATTTATAGCATCAATGTAAACTTAAATTATGTGAGTATTAAATTTTTTTGAGGCCTAAAGCATATTAAATTTTTTTGAGGCCTTTGTGGCCTTGAAACCTAAAGCATATTAAATTTTTTTGAGGCGAGACCTTGAGGCCTAAAGCGATTGCTTTACCTGCTTGAGCCTTGAGCCACCCTGTCTGTGCGGTGCTGAACGACGGTGGCGACTGTTTTAGCTTCATAACAATGGTATTTTTGTTTTCATTCAAAGTTTGAATTTTTTTTCTTCCTTTTCTCTCAACTAATGAACTAGATCTGATCAAACGTTTGAATGAGTTTGCAAGAAGTAATTTACTATGCATGCATGAATGTTTACTATGATAAATACAGATCTAATAAGTACTTTGGTTAAAATGAATAGAGTTTTCCTAATAAATGCTATTGTAACTGCATATGCTATATTGCTGAATCAGGTTGTCCTTTAAGCTATTGTAGACCTTCTGATATGTTCTATTTGTTTTTAGTATTAAAGTCCCCTCCCAGGTGTCTTCGCAAATGGGAATCTTAAGTGACTTCTTCCCAAATGAGAATCTTAAGTGACTTCTGCCTTCTGTTCCCATATGGGGTAAAAAGTAGTTACTTTCAAAGTTAATTTCACTTCTAATTAATAATTGTTATCTAAGCAATACAAGAGAATCCAGATGGATATTTTGAAATTGAATATCTTGTACTTTATTTTTTATATTAGCATTGGTGATTTGTATGTAATTTGTGTCTAAGTCCATTTTCTTCCTTTAAATCCCACTGATAAGAGAATAGCATTGATATATATTGATTGTGATAGTGATGGTAAAATGGATAGAGTAATTCTCATTCTGATTTGTACAATTATGCCTTGATTGCTAGATCCTTAATCTTGCACACAAAAATCAGACACTAAACGTAGAGTCATGCAGTTATAGATAAATTTGCAGAGCGTGGTTTACGAACCCTTGTAGTAGCATTATAGGTAATTGATTCATTGCATACTCTATTACATGTAACTTGACTAATTTATGTATTTGTACTTTGTGCTTAAGATATTTACTTATGTTTCTTCATTTTATACAGGACGTCCCAGATGGAAAGAAAGAGAGTTCTGGTGGCCAATGGCAGTTTATTGGCCATGACAGTGCAGAAACAATACGCTGGGCACTTAACCTTGGAGTGAATGTCAAAATGATTACACGTACTTTACATATGATGAAAACCTTGATTTTTTTGTACTTGTGGCATTTTAAATCATGTTTTTTTTAATCTTTATAGATTGTTGGTTAATTATTTAAATATTGGGAACAAGGAGAGATCAGTAAGTTTTGTTCTGTTCTGGTAGAGAATTTTCTCATCTCAAGTTCCGAGTTTTTGAGGGGGTTTTCCTTGGACTAAGTTGTTATCTTCTGAAGACATTATTGATTCTTCTGAAGACATTATTGTCACCATTAAAACAAAGTAAAGAATGCTTTATGTCATGAACTTGATCGTGATTTGACAATGCAACGACAGAGCTGGGAAGAGACCTGTGGAACATTTACTCATCATACACTACCACTGTACTTCCAACTTCATTTTTCACATTCTATATTACGGATTTTAAATTTTAATACTTCAGATTATTACAAATTAATACCACTACTTTTAAATTTATAACATCACATATAATTTTAGTTTAAGAGTAAATAATGAAATAAAAAAATTAAATATTGATGAAACTAAGCAGTAATGTTTTTGTGCATGTTTTAATTTCTAAACACCAAAGTGCACTCTCCTATACTCTTAAATAATAGCAGTGCCGGATGCAATATAGTCTTCATGTAATTTTTATTAGTTTTGTGGATAAAAAAGATAAACACTAAGAAAGTTTTATCTATCTACTTAAAATAGTTCACTCATTCTACTTAGCCAGATCATTTACATGTATTACTTCTAAATAACAATGCTTTCAAGAAACTGGAAAGTGAGACCCAAAATAAGTATAGTTTATTTAGACATGTCACTTCCAAAAATATTATTTTCTTTTAAATTTCATATATAATAACATTTTATGGCTCCTGAGAATGAAAAACTTAGTGATCTCTCCTTGCATAATTATTTAATTAAATGTCTGTATGATATTCTCATATAATTATGTTTATTTTATTTCAATTCCAAATTTTTATAAATAAAGCTTGTGTAATTAATTTAAATAAAACTTGTATAATTTCCAACTTTAAATAAATTTTGTCTGTATGATATTCTAGTATAATTATGTTTATTTAAATAAAGCTTGTATAATTATTTTATGTCAATTCCAATTTTTTTTTATTTATGTTCTTTCATTACAGGTTAATAGAGGAATGGTGGATATCATAAAATCATTTGGAAAGAATCTTGAAGGAGAAAAATCTGAAGAGTCAAATGACAATAATGATGAAATGCATTTGGTCATTTGGATTATGAACTTTTATTTATTTCAGACACGGACTTATTGTTGTCTTTATGTTGTATTTTTTGTATTTTATCTTGAAAAAACTTTATTATTAGTATTTTATATAGAGTTTGGTCTTTGTTCATTTTATGAATATTATATTCAATTGTAAATATTAATATTTTAAAGTCTTTACATTTTGTAATTTATTCAGTTGTTTTATAAATTAACTAAGGTTTAATTAATTAATAAAACTCATTTTAAAAAAACACAACATAAACAATTAATAAAATGTCAACACAAGAAATAAACTTTTGTTAAAAAATTAACAGAGTTTAAAAGTCCAGAAAGTAAATTTTATTTTGAAATTTTCAGGAAGTGATTATTGTTAAGAGAATAGGAAAAGCAAAAAGTATGAGTGCTAGCTAGGGAAATTTTCAAGAAGTGATTATTGTTAAGAGAATAGGAAAAGCAAAAAGTATGAGTGCTAGCAAGTAAATAACTTACTTGTAGTGCTAGCTAATGAAAAATCTAAAGACAGCGCACGCAATACTCTCTGTAATTTTGAAAACTTGAAAAACGTTAAAAGTAATTTGATTAAAATAAATTAAAATAATATAACTTCGCTGGGGTTTATTAAAATCCGTCAAGGGGATTTAAAAACTGCTATTAGGTGTGGGTCTTACCGAAGGTTTCAATTAAAAAACCTCCGTTAAAATTAGTATTTGTTGTAGTGTCTCCATAAGTTCAAAAGTAACAATAAATTCAAATTTTAATTAAATTTTCATTTTGATTTTTGACAATTTGATAATTTGGTATTGTTAACCTAATTCGTTAAAGAAAGAAAAAATATATAAAAAATATAATTCAATTTCTAAATATTATAATTTAACAGTAAAACAATTACTAACAGGGTGTTAAATTGTTCCATCACACCAATCTTTTTTCCAAGCAGTGGAATATACTAATTTTGTAATTTAGAGTGAAATATACAAATTTTGTGTATAACCAGAAAGTTAACCATTTGATAACTGAAATAATTTAAAATTAAAAAATTCTAGATGCTTTTCTGTATATATTCACTACAAGAGTATCTCATTTTAAAATTAAATAATTTTGTTTTATGGTCTTGTAATGAGATGAATTTGTTTTTTATATTTTAGATGCTTTAAATAAAAGATCATGACTGGATTTTATATTTTTATGAATGAAGTTTATTATAACAATTTTGCATACTATAAAAAGAATTGTAGCAACACACCTAAATATATATTTTTTTTTCCCTTAACATGTTTTATTATTGAGTTTAATATGTTAAAAATTATAAAATTATAAATTGAGTCTAATTTTGATTTAATAAATCAAATTTATGATATTATAGTTTTTAATAAATTGATCAATAAGAATGTTCATATATTATATACATTGAATCTATTTTTCATACATTTTTACTTAAAAAAATGTATTGGTTTAACTTATTATAGAAACAGGAAACCATGATTTTTTCCCACACATACTTTAATTTTTTCAACTTTAATTCCAACATGCAATTAATTAGAAAAGTTTAAAAATAATTAATATTATTAATTTCTTTATTTGATGTACTGAAATTCGCTATTTATTATTCATCAAATTTATGGAATTTAATTTGTTTACAATGTGTGGGAAGATTTTGTATAATTATTTTATGACTACTTACAACAATAATGTTAGGAGAAAAAATCAGTTTTGTACAATAATTTTATTTGAAATGAAGTTGTTTTTACTATTTACAAGTTTTTTTTCCTCTCTTCATGCTACTCTAAATCTTTGTAATTTTTTTCTAAATACATCTCTTTTGACAAAAGAACCTCATAACATATTTTGGTAATTAAATTTAAAAATATATATTTAATTGAAAACAAAATCCTGAAACTTTAACTTTTTTTTTTAATGTTGGCGAAAAAGTGTACAAATTGGACAAAGTCCTTATTTAAAAAAATCATGAATAACCACATTGTTAAAAATTTTAAACTTTTTATTAGTATCTCAAGAATAATGGTCAACATTTTAACTTTCATTTTTTTTTTCATTTCATTCACACATAAATAAAAAACAAATTATTATGATATGACAATTTCATGTAACTAAATGGGAAAAAAAGTTTATTATTATTAACGTGAAACTAATATGAAGATGTTGTTAAAGATGTAATAAGTAAAATACATTATATATCCATGGATTAATTTGTTGATGAACTTTATTTAGTACAGATCTACTCAAAACAGTTAATTAAAATTGAATTCAAGTGAATGCGAAAATTGTTATGAAATTTGTTTTTTTAGATTAAAAGTACTTTCAAACTTTTTTTTTTATAATTTATTTATTAGATATGTGTCATTTGAATTTATTTAATTTTTTTATTAGTGATATATTGGTGAATGCATAAATATATAGAGGTGGAAAGAGAAAATGTGTAGGTGCAGGAAGAATGGGACTTGGACGGAAGAAATAGGCCCATTGTGTGAGGAGAATTTAATTGGAAAGTTATATCACAATAGTTATTTTGCGTACAGTTATTTTGAAGTGTCTTTTTTATTAACAATTTTAGGAATACAAAAACCCTAATTACAAAGTTTACTTTTACCTCTTACAACAACATATTTTCAAAGCTGTGTAACTCTAACACATACTTTTTTTCTATTTTTAGAATCTTCTTGTTAAAAAGATATGCATCTCTGCGACAGTATTGAACGACGATGGCAGCTTCGTAAGAATGATATTTTTGTTTTCATTCAAAGTGAGTTTTTTCTTCACTTTTTCTCAACCAATGAACGAGATCAGGTGGATAAGTTTGCAATAAGTAATTTTCTATGCATATATGAATGTTTAATAAGTACTTTGGTTAAAATGAACCAAATTGGTGATTGGTGATTTGTTTGTATTTTGTCTCTGCTCTTTCACCAAACTTTTATGTTGTTGTTGGTTAATATATCTTTTATTTCAGCTTGTTGATGTTTCTTGCACTCGTATCAAAATTTTGTAACTAGTTTATTGGTTTAATATTTTAGAATGTTGATTTGATGTGTAAAACAAGTTCAATAACACAAATTATAGTTTAACATTTTGACGGCGGAAATACAATTTTAAAGTTTTGTTTAATATTTTAAAGTGTGATTTAATTTATAAAATATAATTCAAAATAAAATAAATTAAAATTTAAAACATATTTTTTTATCAGCAAATTTACACCATGTCAAAATAGTGATCGATGAAGCAGATGTTAAATACATAATTACAAAATTTAATATTATTGTGTATAGGTACTTTTGACTTGCCTTTTATTTTAATATATTTTGAAAACTTAAAATATTTTAGCATGTTAATAGGAAGAAAATATTGATGTATGTACATTCCTTTATTCTTAGAGATCTCAAATCATTCTTTTTTATTATCATTTTAATTGTTAATGTGCAGAATAATTCATTATTGAACATTACTCTATAAAAGAACCTTAGTAAACATACCATTAAATCTTAATAAAAGTTATATAAAACTTATTCAAAATTGTATATTTATTCCTATTAATGAAGTGTAATAATATCTGTAATGTAATTCTTACATGTATATAAAGTTCTTACCTACAATTAGATAATCTATCTCTCTCTAGTTTATATTTATATATATATATATATATATATATATATATATATATATATATATATTAATACTCATTTTATATTTAGTTAATGTTATTGTACAGGACCGGTTGACTCTAGCAACAACAATATCTTCTCGTGCTGATTCACTGACTGTTCCAAGATCTGCTCCTTAGTGTACCGAATGCTCTGAAATTCACCGTCCCGGGAGGGGGTCCTGCAGGCACTCCGACGCTCAAGTCAATTTAGGGTTAGAGTGTGCAGGAATAAAGATCAGAGTTTAGAGATACCTGGCTTGAGATGATTAAGCCTGTATTTGTAAGTGTGGTGGTGGGCTTGATGGATTTGGGCCTATTTTCTCCTGTCACGGTTTTGGTAACAGAATAATAAAAAGAATTAATTACAAGATATTCAATTACTCTTTTGCCCTTACTTGGATATCTTGCTTTATATGCCACGCGTAGTTCATCAATACCACTTATCGGTCGGTCCATAGTATCCGGTCGGCCGTACAGTACAATTAATAATAATAAAAATCTAAATTCTTCCATTTTTTCTAAAACGGTCACTTTATATTTATAATATATATCTATATATAAATTATATTATAAATACAAAATCTCTTTTTTAAAAAAAATTTAAATTTTTATTATTATTTATTGGAGTAATAAAGTGAGCCAGTAGTAAATTTATACATCTGGCTTTTTTTTTTATACACCCGCATGTTTTAAACATGCACATTCAAAGTAGTGGTGAATGTCAAAATGGTCATTGAGAAAAAAACATTTTAGATTACACCATCAAAATATATATTAGAATTTAGAAATATCTTCTAAAGTTTTAATTTATAGGGTTTTTAATTTTGAACGTTAGGATGCAAATTGAAAAAATATTTTCAACTTATTCTTGTTTTTTTGTCGGTCTAATTTGTGAAAACCGTGAAACAAAAGACAGTACAGGCAAAAAATTATTTTAAAAATTAATATGTTAAGATAAAAATTATTTTAATTTATGTTATTAAAAATATTACATAATTAATTAAAAATGTAAAAAGTATTTACATAATCAAATTTATATATATATTAAAAATATATTCAAAATTAATAGTATATTTTAGAAGTATGTTGTAGTCAAATTTTTAAACTTAAAACAAAAATAAGTAAATAATCTCATAAGGATTGTTTTCGGAATAAAATAAAATAAAATAAAATAGGTGATCAATTCCTTTAAATGAAAGTCCGATAAGTTCTTTCTTCTAATAATTGAGGGACACGTTACAAATTTTAAGACACCTAATTTTGAATAAATTAAAGATAATAGTTTCTTAATTTTTGTAAAAGATGAATTTTATATATATATATATATATATATATATATATATATATATATATATATATATATTATTAATATGAGATAGATAAAGTTTAAAATATTATAATATCCGACTCTATATACATATATTAACTAGAAATCATATATAACGGTGACATAGGAACAAATCAATAAACGGTTAAATATAATTTTGCTAGGACATATTTGAAGAAAAAACAATAGTTAAATATTCATTTTCTTAAATACTTCAAAAACTATTAATATAAGGTTAAAGTTACAATTATCTAGTAAAGTGTAAAGTGTGAACTTTTGCAGTTTATTACAATACTCTCAAAGTAATCAAGCGACAATAAATTACTTTTACCGTTAAAGAGCGATGTTACTAGAAGATGTTACAGAGATAAATAACATTTGGATGAAGGAGGCATAACAAATATTCCAATCTGACAATGTATGTTATTTGATTTAGTGACAGTCACTTAGCTATTTTTTTTTACTTTTTTTATATGATTTATTTGTCTATTTTTTATTTTGAAGACTTAAATGAAACATGAAAGTATTTGAAATGAAACACAATAAAATACTTAATCAATTTAAAAAATAACCTTTTTTAATACTAATATATTTTTCACTAAACAATAATCCCATAAACTCAAATTTTTAGAAAAGTTCCATGGGTGCTTTTTTTCAAACTAAAAATACTCTAACAATCTTGAATTATGGAATCACTTCATGGATTAGAGGTTTCTTGGACCATTTACTCTTTGTATGTCATTAATATCTCCTTTTTGAATAAAGAGAGTATTGATAGAGTGCACTGATTTCAAGAATTTATGTTAGGAATTGACATATATAAGTTAAATCTTATCCTCTCAAGTGACTTTCTCTTTTGTCTTTCCTTTCCAATTGTCGCAACGGGGTCACGACAGGAACCACGATGTGAAAAATAATTAATTTTAATTTTAAAAGAGAAGAGTCGCCACCATAGTTTTCATGGAAAACTATGGAAAACCAAAGAAAACAAGGATAAGGCTAGTCTACGAAAACTGGATTGCGAGTCCGGGAGTCGGTTACGCGTGGAGAAGGTATTAGCCCCCCACGACGCCCATTATAAGACGGCACCTTTAACTAGATAAAATGAAATAAGTGTAATTTTCGGAATATTTATTTTTCACGAAAAATAGAAATAAAATCAAACAAAACGTTTTTTTATATTTTTAATTCTAAAAAAAATTAGTGTTTTTGAAATTTAAACTTCATTTTGGATATCGCTTGACGCGTACGACTCCTTTGATATTCCAAATAAAATTAAAAAATTTCAAATTAAATCTCACATAACATGAATGGTTATTTAAGAATTTAATTAAAAAATTATTTTCAATAAAACCTCGAGACATATAAAGTCATTTAAATGTTTAATAAAAAATTATTTAAATAAAATACTACAAAAGAAAAAGAAAAGAAGAAAAGACTAAAAGACAAAAAATAATAATAATAATAATAATAATAATAATAATAATAATAATAATAATAATAATATTTGACTGTAGTATATTATTTATTTATAATATAAAATTTGTTAAAAAAAATTAAAAGAAATGTTACACTCATTAAGCCTATTATTCGGTGCCCATCAAAACAAGTGAGCTAGTGGGCTTTTTCTTTCTTTAAGGGTTATCCACGTGGCTTTCCTATCTCTTAATATTTTAATAAAAATCATTATATTATTAGACAATTAAATGCCTTGGCTAAACGTTAAATCAGCCCTGCACCTTTTCTAGCCCAGCACCCTTTCTAGCCTATTACACATGTTCTAATTAAAAAATGATTTAATTAGGTACACCACACTGCCCTAAAGCATACAAATGGGCCTAAGCCCAAATCGAATATTACGTGCTCCCCTAAACGAGTTAGGATTGAGTGGCAAAAATGGGATGGCGCCGTTATGTTGGTGATGATGGATGGTGGCAGCGTGACATTCCCTAACTGCGCGAACGGCGGCATAGGAGATCGGCGGCAATCGCGGTGGCGGAAGGTTCCGACGAGGGCTGTGATGGGAGGTGCCGGAGGTTTTATTAGGTTTCTTTCATAATTTTTTTCTTTGAAGGAGTGGTAAAGGTGTACGGTGGTAAAGAGGGGCTGCGGACAAGGGAGGTTTTTTATGGATGCTGCTGCTTGCGGTTAGGGGCGTGACGCAAGGCGATGGTGGCTTGGGTGGTTGTTTGGTGGTTTCGGTGATGGAATTTGAGGAGGCGGTGACAAGGACAAGGGAGGTGAAGGTTGGCTCGGTGATTGGTTGTTTAGGGTCTTGAAGGGAAGGATGACGGCGGCGGGACCGGCTATGGTGGCGACAGCATGTCCCCTTGTCGACGACGTTGCGTATTTGGCTGTTTGGGGGCTGTGTTGGCGTCACTTTTTGGGTTAGTCTGGTTGTGAAGGCTTGATGGAGGTGGTAGTGAAGACGTTCGGTGTAAGGGAGAACTGTGAATAGGTGCAGGAGAGGTTTTTTTGTTTGCTCAAATTTGCTTTGCTTGGTTTTGGTTCTTGTTCATCCTCACACTATGGCAAGAAGGGATTTGATGGAATCATGAGTGAAGGTCGATAAGGTATAAGGATTCAAACACTCCACTAAAACTCGTTCCTAAGGTTCCACGCTGAGGTTCTACTATTTCATGCTGTCCTGGTTTAATTCTTTGTACAATTTATGTTTGCCATTATTCAATTTCACTCTATTGATTTGAAGCCAGACAACTTACATTCAATACTAACATTGACATTGACACCGACTAACAAATCATGGAATTAACAAATCATGGAATGAACATGGATGCTAAGCAGAGCAATACACTCATATAAAGGAGGAGAAAAGATACCTGTTGACGATCTATTTTTTATTTCTTTCAGATTGATTCTTTCAATTTCTCTTTTGTAATGGACTCTGCACCTCTAAGTTTCTGAACTGTGTAAGGACTTTCATGCATTAGTTTGTGTCAATCAATCAAGTACTAGCATAGTTCTTACTCATGGTTAAGTAAAAATAGCATTTCAAAAACATTTTAGAAAAATTAGTATTGCAGACCCAAATTTAACATGTTAAATTACAAAATTAATATGTTAAATTTTTGACAATTTAAACTGTCATGTGTTTAAAGGGGTGCTGCACGCGTTTTATCAAATGAATTCGATTTCAAAAAGGTTTTCGAAGAGTTTTAACAGTTTTCAAGAGAGTTTTTTGGAGGGAAAATCAATTGTGAGAACTAAATGCTTTTGATTTCGAAATTCATCATGATTTCAAATACTTGAAGAGGAGCTTTGGTTGGATTTGATTCAATTGGCATGGCAGTAGCTTTCTTGTGAAGATAAGTTTTCTTCCTTGAGCTTTTGATTGTGCTTGGTTGCTGCCTAATTGAATTTTCGAGTTGTATTGAATTCTTGAATAGTTTCTTGGTTGATTTGTGCTTAATAGGCAATTTTAAGCATTGTTATTGAGAGAATTGTATAATTGAATTGGTGTGTTTGCATTCAAATCTGTAGTAGTGTACTACTTTGACACAGTGGGTGTTCATCTTGTGCAGTGGGGGCTGCACAAGGGGGTAGAAGCTCTTCTTGTAGGGTTCAAGAAGGGTTCCAGAGTGATTTGTTTGTAAACTTTGTTTGAATTAGTGGAAATCCTTGCAAGTGGTAGCAAGTGACTGAACGTAGCCCAAGTGGTTGGGTGAACCAGTATAAAAACATCATTGCAATCTTCTTTTCCCTCTCTCTTTTAATTTTAAATTACATTTGTGCCATATTCAATTCTGCATTCAAGAACAACCTGTTAAATTTGAAGAACAACCTGTTGAATTTTGGACAGATTTACAATACTAATTCGGGTTGTGTTTTAATTGGTTAAAAGCAATTCTAACTTGTTGAAATTTTGGGTTTTACTACTATATCAATTTCATAGATTCTTAATTGTTGAATAGTGATTAATTGCATACTTTGATTCTGCCTCTTATGTGTTAAACAAATTACTAGTTGTGTATTGTTCATTTTGTAATCTGATCTGAATCAGCTTTAATTGTTTTTGAAAACTCAGCGGATTGATACTGCAACTACTGGATTCTTGCATATAACTAGTCGATTTTATTTACTTGATTCATAAGTTGAGTTTGATTAAAACTGAAGTTGATATTCTTGCATAGAAGCTTGACTGAAATTGGTTATTTTGCTGTGGTTGATTCTTTTCTATGATATACTAAAATCTGCTCACTGAATTTAGAATTTTTAATCTGGTTTTTCACTTTGCAAGAAATAGCACTAGTTTTTCATCACAGTATTGCTCTGAAATTTGAATCGCAATCTGCTATATTCTGGTCCATCAAATTTGGTTGCATAAGTTTTTTTTTTTTAACTTTTAGGTGCAGTGCATTATATTACGTTCAACTTGGTTTGATCAATTCTAGTTTACATCTTGCTTTAAAATTTGCTTAGAACTGTATAACTCCTTTTAGTATTTTTAAAACTGTTTTGAGATATTATTCATCTCTTAGTAAACTTGATTTGAACATATTGGTTTACTAGTTTTAATACAGCTGCAGTACTACAAATTCAACTTGCTAAATTTTGCTTTAACTTGTTAAATTTGCTGCAGAGTGAAAATTGTTTAAGTACTGGAACGAAGTTTTAACAGATTGTTATTAATTTCAACCTGTTAATTTTAATTTTCCAGAACTGCCCGAATTGTTTTAACAACCTGTTTATGATTTTAACAAGTTGTTTTCTGGTCTGAACATACTTAGTCATATCTTTTACGAAGCTGTTTGTGAATTCAACTTGCTGTTTTGTGTGGCATTCTCATTGTAATGTTAGATTCAGCAAAGATCTCATTCAAACTTTTAAGTTTTCAAAAGAGTAAATTGTTCAATTCACCTCCCTCTTGAACATTGGCCATTTTATTTTTAAACAATTGGTATCTAGAGCGGGTTCTTGAAAGTTATTCAAGTTGATCCTAAATAACCGAAAATAAACTTCCTTTTGCTGAGGGTGCTTCCATTTATAGGCCACCTATGTTTTCTGAATTGAACTATCAATTTTGGAAAGTTAGAATGAGGATTTTTATTGAATCTATTGATCGCGGTGTGTGGGATGCTATTGTTAACGGACCATATGTTCTTAAAATGCTTCTTGATAATGTGTATGTTGATAAATCGTATTGGACTGGTGATGAAAGTAGGAAAGCTCAGTATGATAGCGTTGCTCAAAATATTATTACCTCATCACTTAATCTTGATGAATTTTTCAGGGTCTCTCACAGTGTACATTAGCTAAAGAGATGTGAGACGTTCTTGAGGTTACGCATGAGGGAACGAGTGATGTGAAACGAGCTAGAAAACACACTTTGATACAAGAATATGAACTATTTAGAATGAAGCCAGGGGAGACAATAGTTGAAGTGCAAAAGCGATTTACCCACATAGTTAATCACTTGATTGGTCTCGATAAGGTGTTTGATAAGGAGGAGCTAAATATTAAAATTTTAAAGTGTCTGGACAGGAGCTGGCAACCAAAAGTGACAGCCATTTCAGAAACCAGAGACTTATCCACCTTGACAACTGCTGCACTATTTGGTAAATTGAGGGAGCATGAACTGGAAATTATTAGACTTAATGAGCAGGAGCATGGAGACAGAAAGCAGAAAGGAATAGCTTTAAAGTTCTTGAAGAAAAAGGGCAAAGAGAGGAATCAACCATTCAAGAGGTATAATAATAAGAAGGTTGATAATAACTAATATAACTTGCTTTGGTTGTGGGAAACAGAGTCACATAAAGATGAAGTGTCCCAATCAAGTGCCTAAAGAGAAAGCTTCTTAGAAGAGATATGTGAAGAATAAGAAGCAGACGAGAGCTTATATTGCTTGGGAGGACAATGACACTTCCTCCAGCTCTTCATCAGATAAAGAGGAGGAAGCAAATCTCTACATGATGGCGGGACATGAATCAGATAGCAGTGTGAGTTCTAGCATCTTTTTCACTCATGAGAATTATAATACTTTATTGAAAGCTTTTAAAGAAACTCATGAGAAGGCTAACCTTTTGGCTCTTTCCAATAATAGCCTCAAGGGTCTAAACAGTTGGTTGGTGAACAGAGTGAAAGAATTAGAAGAAGAACTTCTGAACTTGAATACTGATTTTTAAAGTCTTGAGATGATTTATAAAAGTTCTTCTTGTAATGGTTCTGAAAATGGTAAAATGACAAATTATGAAAATTGTAAAGTTTTGCAAGGAAAGGTGAACTACCTAATCAAAACTGTTTCTAAACTTTCTATGGGAACTGCAAATTTAAATACACTGCTTGGTTCTCAAAATTCTGTTTTTAATAAAGCAGGCATTGGTTTTCAAGAAGGTTTTTCAAAGAAAGTAAAGAAATTTAGTAGCTTTTTCTATCACGGTAGTACATCATATTCTTCACCTGTCACTTGTTTCTATTGTTTGGAAAGGCCATACAGTTAGAAGATGTAGAACTAGATTGTATTATTTGCCGAAAGGCCTTGTGAAGTGGGTTCCCAAGGGTACCGTTAACATGAATGGACCCAAGATTAATAGGGGACCAACTCTTGCAACTTAACTTGTTTTGTAGGGACTTTGGATAGCTAAGAAGCAGTTGTGGTACCTTGACAGTGGTTGTTCAAAGCATATGACAGGAGATGCTTCAAAGTTTGTAAATTTAAAGATGAGGCAAGAAGGCTTTGTGACGTATGGGGATAATAACAAAGGAAGAATCCTTGGTAGAGGAGATGTCAAGAGCCATGATTTGATAATAATCAAGGAGGTGCTATTGGTAGATGGACTGAAGCATAACCTGTTGAGCATCAGTCAACTATGTGACAAAGGCTATAAAGTTACATTCAAGCCATATTTGTGTCTAATCTCACACGCATCTACACGCCAAACCTTGCTTATTAGTAAAAGAGTAAACAATATTTACATGCTTAATATTTGTGACATTGCATCTAGCATGACTTGTTTGCTGATGGACAAAGGCCCAAGCAAGGTCTAATCATTAGATCCATGACCAAACACATTGAAGCTCAGGAGGAGTCAAAGACACCAACAGACATCAAGATGCTGACAACTCTAAGCTTTAGTGGAAAATTGTAAAAATGTTGTGGAAGATTTTCCTTTGTAAAAATATTGTAAAACATATTTCTCCTTTGTAAAAATAAACCCTAGGTGCCTTAGGGTTTGTAAAGGCACCTAGGTTAGGGTTTTAGAAGCATCTAAAAGTTATGCCATGTGACGCCTTCTCATTGGAGGAGAACGAGGCGCTAGGGTTTGGGAGAAGCTTGTTCCACAAGCTAGGTTACCCTAACCCTAGCTTCTCCTACACACTACTTAGGTAACTTACAAGGCAAGCTAGGGTTTCTAACCCTAGCTTCTCCTACACACTACTTAGGTAGCTTGCAAGGCAATCTAGGATTTCTAACCCTATCTTCTCCTACACACTATTTTAGCTTACTAGGGAAGCTATTAGCTCTTCTATTTTTCTATAAATAAGAGGTTTAGGAACCTCTCTTGTAGACTTTATTTGAGTAATAGAATGCTGCCAAATTTTCAGCACATTACCTCAAGTTTCACATTGAGTTTCTTCTCCTAGAAGCTAGAAGCTCTTTCTCTTGAAGGTTGGCCCAACCTCCATCGAGGCTTTGACCATCTACTTCACCATCAACCTCCTTGCACGCTTCCTTCCTTGCATTTCCATGGCTTCCGCATCATGAGGAGTTTCATCTACTTCTTCTATTTGGTGCTTCAAGGCTTCATCATGCTCAACTTCCATTGAAGCTTGCGCAAGAAGCTAAGGTACCTAGGAGCTCCTCCATCATTTGCTCTCCAAGAATGATGATTCATGGCTTTGGCATAGAAGGTTAGCATATATACACATGCATTATCTAGATAGATTTGTTTCAAAAAATCAAGTTGACGTACTACCTACACTTAAGTATGAGAAAGATAGAATATGTGAAGCTTGTCAAAAAGGGATACAAACTAAAAATGTTTTCAAATCCAAAAACTTTGTTTCTACTACTAGACCCCTTGAGATTCTTCACATGGATCTATTTGGTCCTTCTCGCACTATGACCTTAGGTGGTAACTACTATGAACTTGTCATTGTTGATTATTTTTCTAGATTTACTTGGACATTGTTCCTTGTATCCAAAGATCATGCATTCACAGCTTTTAAACATCTTGCTAGAGTTTTGGAAAATGAAAATAATTTCCATATTTCTTCTATAAAGTCTGATCATGGGGTGAGTTTGAAAATGAAAGAGTTGAAAATTTTTGCAACAAACATGGCATCAAACATAATTTTTCCGCTCCAAGAACTCCACAACAGAATGGAGTTGTGGAGAGGAGAAATCGTTCTTTGGAAGAACTTGCCCGAACTTTGTTAAATGATTCTAGTCTTCTAAAGTATTTTTGGCCAGATGCTGTGAATACTGCATGTTATGTTTTGAACCGTGTTTTAGTCAGGCCTATTTTGAAAAAGACCCCATATGAGCTATATAAGGGAAGAAAGCCAAACATTAGTCATTTTAAAGTGTTTGGTTGTAAATGTTTTGTTTTAAATAATGACAAAGATAATATTGGCAAGTTTGATGCTAAAGTTGATGATGACATTTTCATTGGTTATTCTTCTCATAGTCATGCATATAGAATTTATAATAAATGTACTATGACTGTGGAAGAATCTGTGCATGTGGTATTTGATGAGACTAACCTTGATTTGCAAGATGGTAATAAGAACAGGATAGAGGAAGAAGAAAATAGTAGTGAGCTGCTGCAGAATAACGTCGGCTGATTCAGAAATTCAACAGGTTGAATTTTTCTGATAACGAGTCAAATGCAGAGGAATCCTGTCGTGACCTAAATCACGACGGGTATGGCGATCCCAAAAAGAAATAAATAAATAAAAAATAATGAAAAGAAAGAGATGGAGTCGCCACCATAGTTTATTATGGAAAACTATGGAAAACCAAGAAAAGAATAAGGAAATGTCTGCGAACTAGAGATGAGCTCGGGAGTCGGTTACGCGTGGGGAAGATATTAGCGTCCCACAGCGCCTGTCCTAAGACAGTACCTTTAATCAAATGAACAAAATCAAATGTGATTTATAAAATGTTTATGTTTTCCCAAAAATATAATTAAAATGCAATTAAAAAATAATTTTTTAAATTAAACGACCCGACAAGGATTGACCTTGCTCCTACGTATCAACATCCTCAATGGGTGAAGAATCAAGGAATACGTAGTTCTAAAAGATAAATGAATTGTTTTGAGAAGTTTGATATTTTTTTTATTTTTATATTTTTATTATTTTGTGGAAATTAAATTTTATTTTGGATATCGTTAGACTCGTACGACCTTTTTGATATTCCAAATGAAATTAAAATTTATTTTTGAATTAAATCACGCATAACGCGAATGGTCATTTGAGAATTTAATACAAAAATTATTTTAACTAAAATCCGCATGATGCGTACGACCATTTGGATATTTAGTTGAATTTTATTTTTTTAAATGAAACAACAAAAAAAAATTTAATTTTAAGATATTTTCAGTAAAATATGAAATTTACTAGAAAAACAAAATAAATAAATAAATAAAAAGAAACTACAAGTACCTATTTAAAATAAACCAAACTCATTTGGGCTTTTCTTTCTTTTTTTTTTAAACCATCCACGTTGCTTTAATTTCTTTGATGCACTTTATTCAATTTTTTATAATGTAATTAAATGCCAAAACAATGCTGCACTT
>Ga0209700_106121_pt1 | contig 19151 bp, 10 predicted proteins | sample SiratroredBW_FD_187528 | JGI IMG/M metagenome (GOLD analysis project Ga0209700, IMG submission 187528) | Root nodule microbial communities of legume samples collected from California, USA - Siratro red BW (SPAdes) (version 2) | ecosystem: Host-associated > Plants > Roots > Nodule | place: USA...
AAAAAATATAAATATATATATATATATATATATATATATATATATATATATATATATATTATTTTTTTATTCTCTTGTACCATCTTTGTTATTTAATAATGTTTAAAAGTTAGTTGACTAATTAAATATTAATATGTGAAGATATAGTTATAAGTACTATTGATAAGGATAGTGAATATAGTTAAGATGATATGATATAATAGTGATAATGATGAAAATGTTTGAAAGAATTAGTTGAAGTAATGCTAGTTTTAGTTAATAATGATCATAATTATTATAATAAGAATCATATATATATTGAAGAAATAATAATAGTGACATCAATAAGGATAATAATGACTATAGATAACAATAATAATTGATGATGGTTAATAAAATGTAGTAACTATTATAATGAATATAAGATAACTTAACTATCCTGTATAATTCAACTCATTTTCAGGATTAAGATTAAAAGTACACTATACTAACAATACATGGTAGATAATAAGATAAAGAAATTACATATTTATGCTGTGTAAAATAACTTTTTAAAACATAAATTGATAATATCTTATTATATTTAAATTTTTTGTTACTTCGCTAAACAACACGTGACACTTGTATAATAGTTTAATCTACTTTTATATTGTTTTTAATAACAATTAAGATATTATCTTTCCCATATTTATGGATTCATCAATTATTGATCAACATCATTTTAATTAAAGATGACATGTATATTTATGGATTCATCAATTATTCATCAACATTATTCTAATTAAAGATGACATATCTTGTTATTGATCAACCTCTAAAACAAGTTTATTAGAAAATAGTTGAGTCTAAAAATTAATAACTTTTTACTTGCTACAGTTACAATAAAAATTACCAAATCTAAGTTTATTTTTTATTAAGTTTTAATGATTTACTGTACTATTTCTTAATAAGTAAATTCTTATCTTTAAATTAAGGTGTATCTATTTGACTATCACTATTAGAACTATGTCATATTAATATATAAAAAAATATAAATTTCTATATCATATTATATAGTTAAAAAGTAGTATTTAAACTTAAGTAGTACTTTAATAACTCATCCACTTAAATAACACCACCACTCAGTTAGTTGAAATTTTATAAGTACATTTTTATGCTTTTAAGAAAATAAAACAGATCAATAAAATTATTCAAATTGATTGTAAGAAAAAAGTATAATTTGTTTTTTTTTTTTTTATAAATATGAAATTTAAGGTTAACTTTTACTTACTATTATTATTGTATTCAAATTCTACGTATTAATTTTTATTGTAGTTTTTAGTTTGAATTTCTTATATCTCACTCAATAATTTTTACTATAATTATTATTTCAAATGATATTAACTATGAATTATGACATCTTAAAAAATATTATTTAAGGATATAAGTTTATTTTAAATTTAATAACATAAATAATGTTTTACTTATAGAAAAAATGTTTTAATTTGTGATTAGAAGCATTAGAACTCACGCAACCTTACATATGTTTCCACGAGGATCCTATTATAAAAAGAAAATTGCTGTCAAATGTAGCGGTGACAACACAGGTAAGAAAGTTCATTTGGTAAAATCATTTCTGAAGAAAGAAACTGAGAATGGTAATCTCCTTAGCCGTTGGAATATTTACCCATGTTTGTCTGCAAGCGCATTGGGAGTTGTAACCTGCCAAAAAAAACCCTATCCATTCTCCTATTTGTCACTGCCTCTGCGGTTAATTTTCATAGTAAAGCTTTTGCACTACCAGTCATCTGCCTCATCATCTTCAAGAAATTGGCCCACAGATTTCCCTCCTCAATGGTCCATAGAAATGTTAATGCCAATTCATTGCACTGGTTCAGCTTTTACACATGCCAGTCCACAGAAAAATTAACCAGATTCCATCATTTTTCTTATGGGACATACCACATCCAAAAATGGTTTCCTCTTCAGCCCCTAGTTTCAACATGGGACAACATTCAGCAGGCGCATCTGTGTCCCCTGCTTGTCTGCTTCCTTCCTTTATTTCTCATGCATTTTATGCTATTTCTTTTATCTACTAATTTAATCATCTTCATATAACAAGGCCATAATTTACATTTAAATTGAAATCATATCAAATAATTTTATTTTTCATACCATGTATACTACATTCCATATTCTAAACCATGTCTCACTTTGACCATGTCAACTTACCTACCCTCCTTCCTTATTTTTTCAAACAAAATCTTACTGGGATTTAAAATCTAGACATATGGTTGCCATTGTATAATAATAGGATTATAGATTGGGAAGCCACTTTTAGAATGCAAATCAACATAGCTATAGAGATTAATTTAGTGTGGTAACTAGTGACTTTCTTTGTAGGGCACAATTAGACATGATATATTTTTACTTATATTTTAGAATAAACTATCACATCACCCAAAAGTTGGCCATTCAACAACAAATTGATTCTCAGCCTCACTAATGGCAATGATAATGATTCTAAATTATATTTTTTATCACATTTACTCTGCGAAATTACAATCATAACTCCCAACACCACGATGATACAAATTATAATAGAATAATGAGTTTTGGGTAGTGTAAATATAAAGCAAAACAGACAATAAAATAAAACCAAAATACATAACTTAGAAGGACACTTTCAGTGTTGGGACTCACTTTTAACACGACCCTGCATTCATGCCTCTAGTCTCTACCTCGTCCTCTGCAATCCGCAAAGGCCAAAACCCCATTCCCCACATCCTCAAGGTTTTAATCTAAAGACCAAATACTTCTAAAATCCAAAAGACAAGTCTTGGAAATAAGTAAAAATCATAGGTATTGTATTAGGTAAGAGATCCAAAGAAATTTAAAAAGGAGTTCCATATACAGATAAAGTCCACTAATACAAACTACAAAGAAAATTCCGAGCAAGGAAACAAGTGATCCTAATTCTTAATCTCTAACAATCTTTTGCTAGGTTGGATTGTCATGGAGTCAAATCCTATTGACTCTTGGTAGACATTCTTTTCAAAAACTCGTAAGTAGTAATCATAGTAGTAGCAGACAATGACATGGAAGCCCATCTTGGTCCCAATCCTCTGTAACAAGCAGGCAATCCACCTTCCTTCACCAAATTCCTCACTGTCTGAATAAAAGTCAAAGGCCTTCTTCTTCCATGCTCTTCACTGTCCAAAACCTGCAACCTTGTCTTAATGGTATCAAAAGGCATTGTCACAATTGCAGAAACCCCACTAGCCATAATCGCACTTAGCCCTTGAACCGCCACTATTGTCTTTGAACTAGGCCTAAAACCACTCAAATTACTATCATTGCTTTCACTTTTACCCTTACTCATGTAGGAACCAAAAGCACCCCAAATGAGTCTGTGAACCATGGAATAAGAAGTCCACCAAACCGCATTGGAAGGAGCATATGTCAGTATCGAAATCCCAAACCCTCTGTAGAACCCTCTTGCTCCATCAGCACAAAGAATCTTCCTAAATGCATCAAACCCATTTCTGTAACTCTCAGAATTGAGATTAGCCAGAATGCTTTTACTCCCTCCACTCCCCTGCACCATGAGCCGTTGACTGACCACATCAACCGGGGTCCACACCAGCTGGGCCGCCATGGCGGAAGTAACACCCGCGGCGGCATTAGCCACCGCCACAGCCGTTGTTTCAGAGAACCCCAATTCGAGAAAAGCAGTTCCGACGTTACTCTTTGTAACTTCAAGCGAGGCCATGTAGAGCGCACGCGCGGGGATGGTTCCCATGAGGGAAGTGCCGAAGCCCTTGTAGAAGCCTCTGAGACCCTCGTAGCGCATAATGGCGCAGGACATGTTGAGGCAGGAGAAGCGCGAGGGGGAAACCTGCTGGCGCGTCTTCAGCACGACCATGGGGTAGAGCGTGAAGGAAACACCGGAGAATAAGGCGGCGCCGAGGAAGAAAAACTTGGACTTATCCAACATGTGCCAGTCAATCTCCGCCGGGATGTGGATTTCAGAACCCGGATCGTCCTCGGCGGCGCCCAAACTCATCTTCGCCACTTCGGAGAATTTAAAGGTAGGGTTTAGTAAAAGGCAAGGTCGGAGATGTTAAGGTTAAGGATGAAGTGTTTGATATTTTTTTTTTCTTCTTGCGGAGGGAGATTTGAGAACAGGGTGGATTAGTGTGAAGAAATAGTGAAACATTTATTGGGATAAAAAAAGGGTTGATGAGAGGAAAGAGTAGGTCTTACCAAGGGTGCCATGGTGATGGTTTTTCAGCACTTCATCCTCTCAATTAAGCAGTTTGGGACTATGGTGTGGTGTGGCACAGAGCAAGACCTGAGGGAAAAACCTAACGCTGAGGGAGTGATTAAGGAACAAAATAAACTTTGAGAGAGGGTGGCAGAAGAAACTCCTTTGCAGGGGTAGACACTGTTTATTTGGTGTGTGAAAGATTGAGAGAGGGATGCGAAGGGTTGTGTTATGAATATTATAGAGAGGATTTGACATCAAGAAATGGACAGGTGTCTGTTCTTGTATCGGTTTTGTATTTTTCTGTTCAAAGGAAATGGTTTTATTGAGTAAGGTTTATCTATTTTTCTCTAATGAAAAACATTAGAAAAGTGTTAATGAAAAACATTAAAAAAGAAATGTGGAATGAAGATGAAGATGAAGGAGAGATGCCAATGGAGTGATCTTTGGAGGTTTTAAAAGGAGAGACCAATACAGTGGGGGACCATGGCATGGCCTTGCGGCACCATCATTGCTGCCGGTTTCACCATACTCTTCTTAGTTTTATTTATAATTATTTCTCACATTTTTTTTAAATTACTTTTTTCATTTGTCCAGAATTTCTATATTAATTTATTATCTTGGGAGGACTAGCATATGCTTTTGGATTTGTTTCCTATCCAACAATTTTGTTTCTTTTTACATGAATGTGGTTTTTTAATCCAAACAACTTCTAAGAAACTTTAGTAAATAGATTATGCTAATGAAACAAATATTTGTTATATTTTACATATATTTCTTCTATAATTGTTATATTAGGTTTTAGTATAATTGTTTATAACTTAATAATAGTAATAGAATAAGTACTAACTTTATATAACTTTTTATGGTAACTGAAAACTCACCTATTATGTACCGAGGTCATAGTACAAACATGAAAATTACAAGAACAATAATGATAAAAAGCAAAATAAGATATGTTTCAAAAAATTTATAGCATAACTAACTGAGAATACATAACTAACTGAGAATACGTGACTAAATATTGTTATATATTTTTCTTTTTCGTACTTTGTACTAATGACAGATGATTGGTCAATTAAGATGGATCAATCCTCTATTAATATAGGATAAAATACGACAATCATTTTATTATGATTTAATCAATTTTTTATTTATAAAAAATATATGAATTTTCAATTTTATTGTTTATCCTATCATGTCAGTATAGCTCATTTATTCTCATCTCACTTCTACTGTTTCTTTTATTATTTTATTAGAGTTAATTTCATGTGAATAATTTATATTTTGAAAGTATATATTATATTTTTAATCTTTATTTTATTTTTATGAAGTGACATAAAATCAATAATTAGTAAATAATTCCTCAAAAATGTGAGTCATACATTTTATCACTAAATACTAAAACTTCCATTCCAACATAAAATATAAAATATTATTGACAACAAACTATCTTTTAATATTTATGACAAGTACATTTAAAGTCAAGTAACAACCATATATATTAAATAAAGAAAACTCAATAAAAAATATTAAATAATCTAACAATGTAGATAAATGCAAAATTATTAAAAATAAATTTTGATAAAATTAAATAAAATTTGAATAACAATAATATAAAATATTTAATCAAAATTATAAATTTTGTAAAACTTAATAAAATAAATAAAAAATTATATTAAATTTTACCACCTAATAAATATTAAACATATAATAGTATGATATAATGAAAAAGAGAGAATTAAATTACAATAATTAGATTAAAATAATATATCATAAGAGTAATATAATACTGCCAATAAATCTAAAAATATATAAAAAATATATTTTCATAAAATAAAATAAAAATAAAAATTAAATTATTATTGATAACATTAATATCATATAATAAATTTACTTTTATTTTTTAAAATTTTTTATTATTATTTCATAATTTTGTTATTATACTTATTATTCATACTTTTATTATATTTTATTATTATTTTTATGTATTATTATTATTTATAAATTTATTTTGCTATTATTATTTTTAATATTATTATTATTTTATAAATTAATTTTGAATATTATTTTTTTATTCATGTTATTTTATAATTTTATAATTTTTAATATTAATATTATTAATTCATTTTTATTGTTATTGTTATATAGCAAATTTATATTATTACTATTTATTATTTAAAATATTATTATATTATTATATTATATAATCAATTCTTTATAATATAATCCATTTTTAAGTATGATTGAATATGCAATTTTTTTTTTTTGGAATACTCCATTATTTCTTCACACACATCTTATACTTAACACAACTATTCAATCTGGTATGGACTATAAAATACTAATAACTTTATGGTTGTAAATAAGGTATTTGATTTATGACTGTGCAGGATGGGTGGAAGTATCATATTTGAATTTAATAAAATTCAACAAATAAGCACAAGGAAGGTTAGTTAAGGTCATTGAATCCTTCTCTCTACCATTTCTCAATATTATCAAAAATGAATAATAGTTTATATTACAAGTCCTAAAATTTTGTCTTAACAATCATTATACTAACCTACAATATTGTAATATTCTTGTTCTCACCTCCAATATGGAAGACAAAACATTCATTTCAATTGAGATTTTGACTTTAAATTTATTCACAAACAAATTTCTTTCCTCAATAAGTTACTGTCATCCTCAAGTATAATATTTTAAAAATCAAACATTAACCTAATTAGTATATTAAGTCACTCCTGAAATTAATAAGTTAATTATTGAATGATGAAAATTAATATACATAAATTATTTATATCTAGGTATACTTCTCATCATCCCTTCCTATACCTTTTAACTTTGGGATTAGTTCTAAGGTACCTTTAAATATAGATTGCACTTCTATTTCTATTTCTTTTACTATGCAGGTTTTATATGAGTTTGGAATTACTCAAATTCAAAATGTTTGTTGGGCTAATCCTATTAATGTTATTTGAAGTTTATGAAAAACAAAAATAATCATAAATTTAGTAATTTTTATTATAATTTATATAAAAAAGACTTACCATAGATGTTAATATATATGACAATAAATCTTTTTATAGATGTGATTGATACCGATAATTTTCTAATCATAAAAAACTTCAATATCTGCATTTATACTCATTTTCTAATACAAATTATAAATTTAAAACAACTAAATATATATATATATATATATATATATATATATATATATATATATATATATATATATATATATATATAATATATATAATATTTATATATATATATATATAAATATATATATATATATATATATATATATATATATATCAAATTGAAATAATACTTTTAGTTATAAATAATACTAATAAACAACTCTTGTTAATCATCATGTATATACTCATCCAACAAAATCTAAGATAGAAACACATTAAAAGTTTTATCATCATCACTCAGAAAAGCACCCAACCATGGCCACTATGAGTGGGAATGTAAACTTTTTTTATTGCAAATCTGGTTCACTGTTATTTATTTATTTGAAGTCCTTGCATTATTTTCATTCTTTTTTTCTTTTAGATTTTGTCTTAAATAAACTTTTTCCTCCATTGTGATTGTATTGTCTTGTTACACACATTATTGATAAACATGTTGTATTGTCATTTATTTTCTTTTATTTGTATTATTATTTAAATTCTTGGGCCGTTTTATTTAATATTCGACATAAACGCAAGTGTTTAATTACAGTGTAGGACATAACATGTGCTAAATAGAATACTATGTCAGCACTCACACTATGTCAGAGATAAACTAATTTGGTCAAACCGTCAACTAAAATCCGAGTAAAATATGTGAAATTTAAAAGTTGAACGTCAGATAATGAAACAGAAAGTTATTAACTTTGAGTGTACCTTATTCTCCTTTGTTTTTACAAAAGAATTATTTTTTTCATATTTTTAATCTTCTAGGTGTATTATTCTTCAGAGACATTTCTATTAGCATATTCATATTGTAAAAAAGTAACCACGGAATATTTCACTGCAATTTAATATGTAATTTAAGATTTCACTTTTCAATTTATCAATTTATTTTATTCATAATTTTCTCTCTTTGTCTTTTCTTTTTCATAAATATATAACTATCTTGGGTATATAATGGTTATTTTTCTAATAGGATTTGACGGAAGTAAAACATACTTTAATCATAATAAAACAAACATGGATATCAATTTCATGTTCCATTTAATTTATTTTAAAAAAATAAACTAAGAATTACTTTTTTTTCATATCTAAGGAGATTTAAGAAAATAAATCATGAAAAAAAATACTCTAATAAGAACATTTACTGTTGTTTTCCAAGTTGTATATAGGTTAAAAATTGAATATAAATGTTAAACTATATATTATCTATATAATGATTGAAAAAGTTTTTATTTCAGTTTATAGTTACTATAAATGATAGACATCCTACATAAACTAATGTAAAAGATATATATCCTATATTGGTTAATAATTAATAACTAATATAAAAGGTAAATATAACAAATCAATTATGCATCTAACCAACATAGTATATTCATATTTACCATAAAGTAGTACAAGAAACTGTCATTTTTACATAAATTGTTATATAACATTAATGTAGGAATAGACTCATACTATATTGGTTTTCATCTTGATCCATGTAATATGTATTATTTTTCAAATTAATTTTTGATTTGACATACTATATTGGCACAATTTTTTATTTGGCATAAATGTTAAAATGCTCACACTACCACACACAACATTTACATATTTTTAACTAATGGGTAAAAGTTGTAAAACCAGACTTCAAAACCAATTATTTTAACTAATGTGTAAAGGTTAAATTTTCATGTGATTATTGAAAAGATTATTTCGTAAAATAAGGAATTATGTCTTTTAATCGATCATCCAAATCCACCTTAACATATTGAGACTGATATATTCTTCTAATGTTTTGCATTTTACTATTTACCACACCAAATCTGTTTTATAACTCCTAAAAGAATGACATAGTAAATATGTCCTCTTATAAATCATACAATTGTATATTTAAAGAATTTTGTGATACAAACATTATCAGGATTTTATAATCTATAATTAATTAATGTGGATTACAAATTATATCATAATACTTATGTCTATTTACAATTAGATTAATTAAATATAATAAGTGATCTAATATGAAGATTATTTTAGACTATAAACAAGAAATTAAGAAAATAGACTTCTTAATAAATATATATTGATTTAACGCAAAAAAATGACAACTCCTAGGTTATAAAACATAATACACATTTTTAATCTCAATATACCAAATTAAGAAATAGTTATATCATATTTTGACTTGAAAAGAGGATTAATTTCCTATCAATAATAAAACAGTTTGATAAAGAATATTACAAAAATGGTTCAATATCATTAAATATTTAATTGCATCTTTATTTTTTTGTATATTTTTTTTTATTCTATGTAACTAGTATTCTTCTTCCACTTCTTTTAGTAATCTTGTCTAACATGGTTTAGTACTTGTTATTTTTTACAAAACTAAATTCAAATAGTCAATGTATTAAAACGCACGAGAATAGGGAGAATGTTTGACAAGTTGAGGAGGATGTTCATCATCAATTAGATAGGTCTTAAATATAAAATATACATTATTATATGTATTAAACTTAAATATCTAATGGTTAATATATTTAAATTACTGTAATTTTTTTAATATTATTATTTTAAAAAATTTATATTTAAATTTAGATATTATTTATAATAAATGTGACCTAGATTTAATTATAGAATATAATATTTTTTATTTTATAAACTAAAAAAAATCAACTAACATTTTTAATGGATGTGAAACCAATATTTTTTTCATTAGTATGTGTATATTAAAACATGTATTTATCAATTTATAATGATTATTACTGGATATTTTTTAATTTATATTAATATTGGTTAACATAAATTATAGTAATTTGTAATTCTTATATCTTAATCATACATGTTTCTTTCTTGTTAAAAGTCTAATTTAGGGAATGTATAAATATGATTAAAGAAATTACTCATAACTAATTTTTCTAAAGTATTATTTAATTTAAAACGTGAGAGAAGAAATTTAGAGTTTTGTCATGCTAAAGTCTAAAGTAAAAGCTTCTCCAAAGTATTTTCTTCACGAGCATAAATTTTAAAATCGAATCTAAAAATAATGTACATAAAAGATCTAAATTTCTTCTGCCTTCACTAACATAGACAAGTTTTATACTATCATGAAATACAAAACACTTTGTTATATATAGTTTATCAATGTTTTCAATAAATAAGTTTCTTAAAGTTATTATTAAAATGATACATGATTTAAAGTTATTATTGAAGTTAATTTTTTACTTTGGAAACTTAAGATGTTCTCCTTCCCCTTTCACAACGATGTAAAAAAAAAGTGGCTCCAAGGAATGAATTTGGTGCTATAGCGATGATAGTGTATAATATCAAATAATTTAGTTTATCGTGAGCGCGGACTATTTTATTAAATATTCAATAAAAGTATCGTTATAAAAATTTATATTAATAATACATATAAATATTTTTTTTGAAGTATTTCGTGCTTAATTAATCAATTTAAAAAGAAATAAGATTAAGAAGGATAATGAAGAGGTCAATCGTCTTATCTTCTATGTAGTACCTATTTATGATTTCGTAGATTAATAACTTTTACGAATACAAAATTTTTAAATATATGTTGAAAATCATTGGAAAAACTTGTAATTTTACCGAAAAATGTAACATTCCTGCTACACTTAATATAGGTATGACTAATCATATATTTTACGACAACCATTATTGCAAAGTATCGACGGATAAAATGTTTTATTGTGCAGTCCGACCCTTATTTAAGTCTTGTCTTTACAATTCGAATATATCAGCATAAACGTGGATAAATTTATTGTTCATAACGAAAAATAAATAAAATAAACACATACCATTATTAGTTTATTTAAATTTATAATAAATAAATATGAAACAAATAATTTTAAAATATAACTTATTTAAAACTATTTTTCTTGAATTTGAAGGAAAAAAGGGCAGGTGTTACAGTATGTGTAAGCTACGAGGCACGTGGAAGGGAATCATCCTTCTGGACAACCACGTATCATGCATTCAGGCAAAACCCACCCATGTATACATCTCACTCAGCAAATCTAACTCCACTTTCAAAATAAAATAAAAAAATGCCACTACTACACTCCTCTCTCTCTATATATATGCACATCTAGACGGAAAATAATTATATAATTTATGTTCCTCTAGACAATCCCAAAAATAACATGATAACACCATCAAATGTTAATTCTTGATTTTCTAAATTGTGAAAAGTAAGTTATTTATTTTATATCCGAAAACGTACAAAGTAAAGGTTCTTAATTGTTTATAATTTATTTTACATTTTGACAAAAAAGTAAAGAAAAAAACAATAATCTTGCATTGTATAAATATATTTTTTTAGTTTCTTATCGATAATTATTTTTGGATGTGAGGGAAATGGAAAATGGGCCAGAGCAAGTCCAAGAAATAATTACTTTTTGAACTTTTTTTAAGAAATGAAAGCGCAAACGCTATTGTGTTCCGGAGCCTACTAGAAGCTTGTGAATTAAGTGGCGAACCTCCTCGAACTTCCTACGATTCTTCTGTGTTTGTCTCTGGAACCTCCCATTCTAACCCCCACATCTCTATAAATAGCCAAAATGCACTCACCACTCAGCATATAAACCAAGGCACACATAACAAAATCACTTTAGATCAGTTATTTCAACAAGAGCAAAAGAAAAGAAGATGGATATAAGATTGATGGATTTGGACTCTCCATTGTTCTCTACTCTGCATCGAATTATGGATCTGACGGAGGAAGCAGAGAAGAACTTGAGCGCTCCGACGAGGACATATGTGCGGGACGCAAAGGCAATGGCTGCCACACCGGCGGACGTGAAAGAGTATCCAAACTCTTACGTGTTCGTGATCGACATGCCTGGGTTGAAATCTGGGGACATTAAGGTGCAGGTGGAGGAGGACAACGTGCTTCTGATAAGCGGCGAGAGGAAGAGGGAGGAGGAGAAAGAAGGGGTCAAGTATTTGAGGATGGAGAGAAGGGTTGGTAAGTTCATGCGTAAGTTTACTCTTCCAGACAATGTCAACACAGATGCAATATCAGCTGTCTGCCAGGACGGTGTGCTCACTGTCACCGTCAACAAGTTACCTCCTCCTGAGCCCAAGAAGCCCAAGACAATTGAGGTCAAGATTGGCTAAATTCCTAGATTTTCATGATCGGTGTTTACACTGCACTACAGCTATGTCTACCCCTGCTTTCATGTTATGTTATGAGGTTTTAAGATTTTGTCTGTCCCTACTATGAGTGTCTTTCATGTTCTTGTTTTTTGTTATGAATGTGATCTGAATGCCCTCATGTAATGCATGTCTTTCAATGAATTTTAATCTTTCTAATTCCTTCTGTTTCTATTTTTTTAATGTTTCAGTATTTCCAAGAGTAGACCTCCACCCCACCTTGAGGTGAGAAAAGATACACATGGGGACATTCTCTAACTGGCTATGTGATGAAAGATTAATATCAAGATAAAAAATTCAGAGAATAAAATAATAGAATTCATACAATAAAAATAATACTTAAATTAAAAGTTCATTGACAGTGATTCCATAAGAGAAAGGAATGGATTCATGGATCTTCACCTGGATTGCCAGGTTGATAGACATTTCAGATAACATTAACATACTTCCAAAACTCAAAATGACGCTTGAGACCGACTTCTATTTATCGTACAAGTTATTCTTTCCATAATAATATTCATAACTGCGTTAATAAAACAGAATTAAAGGATTAATTATACAGTAAATCTAACAAGCTAACTTTGGCAGCTGAATTGGGGTGCTGGACAGATTAGTTTCGTAAAAATTCACTCTGGCTTCTTTAGCAGGTTAAATTGACACATTACCCCTACTCCATGGAAGTACTAATATGCCTTTATCGTGTTATTTTTATCATGATCATTGTTGATATGGGAGCATCTCAATCATTTAACGCTATACATCAATCACGCAGCTGTGGATAAAACACATCAATCATGTGGCGGTGGATGACATGGAACGCGGCTCTGATAACTCGATCAATTAATATGCAGCCACGAAAGAAAATGGGCGAATACCGTCAAAATAATTTTAGAATGTAACGTTCTATATAAAAAATCAATTTAAATAATTTTATACGGATTACAATGGAATTACTCTAATTTTATCTTGGTCACCTTATACCTTAAATTTCGGATGCTACAACATCAGTTGATCATACAACCACATTTTGAATGGGTTAGTGCTAATAAACGGTATGCGTTTCTTTTTTCTCTGCGCGTTTTTAATTCCGGGAGTGCTGTGGAGGATTATTTTATTTGAACACTCCGAAGAAATCGCATCTTTCCTAGCAAACAAAGCAATGAAGAAACCCTCACCATGCTTAGCAGGATCTGTCCGAATCAGGCATTCAGCTGAAAGGCAAGAAGAAAGAGTTAAAAATCACCGTGCAAAACCATGATAGACCAGGAAGTGTTGCTGCTGTTCAAAATTAGTACTTACAGCCTTCAAACACTGGAAGACCACGGCATTGCCACTCGGGGAAGGGCTTGGCCAAATGAAATCCATGTGATTCGGCAACGGGAAGAACAGATTCGATGACATCTTCATTCTCAATTTGGTTGATTGAACATGTACTATAGACAATTCTTTCAAGAGCTGGAACTGCCAAATGAAAAAATTCTAATTTTTGGAACATTTCTTAATTTCGGAAAAAATTTAAAATCTTAAGTTCATATTTGACATTTTCGTTCTGAATTTGGTTGATAGACAATTTTTTTAGGACCTTGAATTAGGGATGACTTCCCCAAAATAAAATCATAGTTATTCCTTATGTCTTACTATTGTCTATATCGAATAACAGGTATACCATATTCATCCAAACCATTAACATTTTTTTTTTCTTTTCAATGTCAAATAGTAATAAAAATTTATAATTATATAAATTTTAAAATAGATTAATAAGTGTTTTAGTAATTTAAAATTGCTTATACTTATACCCCGATCAACTCAGATATTTCCCGGTAACATTGAGATAAATGGGCACCATTCAAATGTGTATGATTTTATCTGTCATTCTAGCTTGAACTAGCAAATGAAACAATTTTAATTTTTGGAATATTTCTTAATTTTGGAAAAATTTTAAAATGGTAAAATATTATGTTTATATTTGTCGTACGAATGCTAAGGAATGAAATCATTAAGAAAAAACAAAAAACAAAAGTTCTAAACTGCCCCAACAAAGAATTTGAAGACTGTCTAGAAACAGGAAGATTGCTAAAATGATCTGACAAGGAAGAAACGAACTAACTTACAAAGTAAAGCATGCTCAAGAGCCTTCCTCTGGAAAGTTGCAAGCTTATTCAATCTTTCCATATCAGTATCCTGACCTATGTTTACAGATAAAAAGTAAGTCGTCATACCAAAAAAGAGAAAATTTTCATACTTAATCTGGCATTAAAATTTAAAAAATTGTTCAATACTTCAAACCAGGTCTTACATGACATTAATTTATAATGGCCAAGTTTGACTTTTAGGACTTTATTATTATATGCGAACCCTTTTCTTCAATACCACCACTAAATAATTTTACAAGCATTTCTCATGCGTAGAGTTTGATAGCTAGGTAGATACTATGAACATCGTAGAATAAAATTAACCTTCTGTTTTAGATGGTAGCAGATGGTCTAGTCTTGAGGCAGTAGTACCAGAACCAGAGCAGGAAGGATCCAAGAGAATAGCTTTCACCTGCATGATAGATGTAATGCTAATCAGACACACATATACTCAGATGAACTAAATAAAGCTGCAATTAGTAAGACAAAGTAACAAACAATCTCTAGACAAGTTGTATAGTCCTTACACGATTAATAAAAACCTTAGATGCTATTACAGCACTTTGAAAAATAAACAGTATAGGTTCTTACAATAAGTTAAAAGAGTAAACTACTCCAATAAGAAAAAATACAGGAGGATTTGCGGTTCAGTGAAGCTTAACTCCTCCAATAGGAGAAAATATGAATAAAAGACAAAATCTCTTTTTCACTCTGGTGTGCATTTTTTACAGAATCCAAGTTCCCATAAGCATTCAGCAGATTACAAAACTTCATCAAACAGAGGACCAACTCGACCCCCAATACATATCCTTAACTCCTTATTCCAATGCAAAAATACATTGGCACAAAACCAAAAAAAAAAAAAAACATTTCATAAATAACTATTATTGAAGTTTAGAAGCAAACTGCAGATGTATTGATTATGAGTCCAGTTTGATGGTACAAGATCAGACAAGCTATGAGTAGCCACCCAAATATACCCCCAATGAAACAAAAATATTTAACTATAAATTAGGAAATATACTTCACCTTAGAATATGAAGGATCCTTGGGATTTATGTTCAAGAAATCCTCATTCAGCACTCGTATGTCTGAGCTTGGGGTTAAGTTTGACAATTAGAACCACCTGACTGAAAATTGACTAAAAAGGAATAATCTCAGAATTTAATGCTCGTCAGCTGTGGAGACAATAAATGCAGAAGAGAGATCCGGATTCTAGAGAACTAGCATACGCTGTCGTTTTAAATAACATCCAAGACACTTGTTGTAGTGACATTGAAAAGGCTACCAGTCAGCATCTAGATATGACAACAAAGGATACTAGAAGCACCAGATAGTTTTATGGTGTCTTTCAAACGCTTAACCCTTTCTTTTTTCAGCTCACATGCTGTAATCTTTCCCCTACTCATCATAAGGGCAGCAAGGTGAATAGTTTTGTTTCCCGGTGCTGCACATGCATCAATAACCTTCAAATACATTTGGGGTGTGCAATTAGGAAGAATTGGAACAAATAACAAAATATCTCATGGATCAACATTACTTTTTTCTTTTAGGTAACTGTGATTTTATATTATAATTTAATTTACAAATTGAACACTCATAACATGGCAGTTAAAAGAGCAGGCAGCAAGCACACGGCACATACATACAGAGTGGTTGCTCCCTTCTATTCAAGTAGTTAATTTACATATGGTAACCTTAGCCATTTCTTTGCTGTCCTTCAAATTAACAATCCCTGAGGACTTGTACAAGTAAATTAGAAGAAAAAAACATTTCATGTTAATATGTTAAGCAAAAGAAGGTTTTTAAAAATACAAGCCAAAACAAATATTTTGTAGACAAAATATAACAGCTTAAATACAATATACTTCAATATTCCTGAATCACCGATAAGAAGACCAACTATTTAACAAGGAATTTGGCCCGTATGAAGAGAATAATCTGTTAAACAGTAAATGAAACATACTTAATTCGTCTCTAATTTCAGAGTAAATAGCTCACTCCTACTCGCCTTATCAAGTTACATTGCATGAGATATTTTGGGCTACACTTACTCATGAAACTAATCGACTAGAGATTCCCACGTGTTATGACCACATCAATTCTACTTTTTGCTTGACCTGTTATTTAATTACTAAATGGCGATGAAAAATCTTGAAAGATACAGCCAGAAACATGAAAAAGGCTACTAATTTAACAATTTACTGCAAGAGGGAAATAAGGCCAGACTTTCTTTTCTTTTCAGAAATACTTCTTAAAAAGAAAGACAAGTGAAAGAGTTGCAAGCCCAATGTAGAAAGATTCAAGCCTAGAAACGGGATAGGTATAAATGATATGGTAATAGGTGATGTTTACAAGGGAAAAGAAGAAGTAGAAAGCACCAACGATTGAATCAAATTCATATCTTCAATGTTTATTATGCATTGCAGTAATAACTCACCTCCCATCCTGGTTGAGGGCTAAGAGCTGGTGCTGCCATGGAACTCGCCTTACCCTTTACATAAGTTTGTCTCCATGTTAGCAAAAAGATTATAAAAGAAAGAAAAACAAGCAATCAGAATTGCATGTCAATATGTTTCTTAAACAGCAAAAGATACTAACATTTTCATCCAGTAAGACCTACATACAAATAATGATATATATATATATATATATATATATATATATATATATATATATATATATATATATATAACTTTTAAAAAAAATAAAAGAAAAAGAAAGAGTAATTTCTTACTTGCATAAAGATACTGCCATCTTTGACAAGAGGATGATCATGTAAATCAGTGCCTGGTGGGAGTATCAGTAATTCTGGCAGTAGATTATCCTTTTGAACCTATTTAATACAACAAATGAGTAATCCTTATCAACCAAAAATGTGAATTAAATCGATTAAGTACACGTGATGATTTTTTCATGAATTCTGTTAGATACTTTCCTAAAAATACAAGGAAGTTTATTTCAGTAAACATTTTGACTAAAATATAAAATATTGATAATCAGAAATGTTTTGACCAAATTACCGAGTAATTTTTCCGAAGTTCCAACAAGGCAGAATCAACATCCAGTTTAAGCGTATTCACACGAACATACCGAGGTACAGAAACATCTGCATAAGAGCATCCATTGAAAATGTAATCAAAACCATCATTTATAAAGCATCAACTTCGAAATCAAAACATAGCGGCGCATCAACTGTTAAAAGCACCAATTTCACAAACTATAAGAACTAATAACATGCATAAAAACCGGAAGATGTGAAAAATGACCTGGAACTTCGTGCAGAGCAATCAACTGTTTAACAGTCTTCACATTTCTCTGTAACAAAAGCTGTTTAAGAGCTGAACGCAGGGCATCTTCGTGGCGCTTAAGGTACTTCTCTGCATCACCAACTAGTGAAACCGCCTACAAATTTCAAGTTTAAGCATAACCACATAATTAACTAGTTCGAATTGCAGAATTCGTAGAAGTACAAGTCCTCACCTGGCCGAAAAGGATATCATAGACAATGATATAAACCAATTCTCGTTGCCTCTGCTAAAATCAACAATACACAACACATCGTGTTAAGAAATAAGTAAAAACGAAGAAGAATCAAAGTTAACGCAGTGAAGTTATTACGACTTATGACCTTCCACTTGGTGTTGAGAATGGAAGCAGCTTCCAAGACATCCTTGATGATTGGAAGATCTGCGGGCGAAACACCAAACACGTGAATGAAATGATACATTTTAGAGACAGCTAGTTAGTTAGTGAGTTAGTTACGTTTTAGGGTTTCACAGAGGAGAGCGAAGGTGGCTTTCTTGTTCCTAATGGAAGGTTGATAGATGAGGGATTTGATGGAGGCAAGAGCTCGGCGCTTAGCGTCTCCTTCGAGAACCACTCTCAGCACCTTCGCTGCCTCTCTGCGTGCGAAATACGCTGACCTCTCCGCACCTCTGAACTTTTTCCCATTTTCTTCAACACTCTTCTTCGCCTTCTTCATTTCCAGGGGTTTAGGGGTTTTCGTATGCTCCAAACAAAAATGCTGCGTTTTGTTTTGGGTATTTGCATTGCACTGAATTTACACGACAAACCACAACCTTTTGTCACTCGTTTTTTCTTTTTACTGAAGCGACGACTCTATTAATGTCGTTTTTGCTCTCTGTTAACATTGAGTAATAGACAAGCCCGTTCCAGCTAGTCTGGCCCGTACTTACTTGGATTCCTTCTTTTGGGTTTAGGGAAGTTTGTGTCTGTTCGCACCTCTATTTTTTTTAAGCATACCTCTCTATTAATTGTAGGGTTAAATTATGCTTTTATTACTCAAATTTGGAGTGGGTCTGGTTTTGATTTTATTAATTTAAAGATATTTTCAGTTTTTTATTTTTTTAAATAAATTTCAATCTTAAGCAAGATATGTAAAATTGTTTAACTTTAAAGGAAATAGTTTTTTTTTTTTTTTAATTT
>Ga0209700_106122_pt1 | contig 19149 bp, 15 predicted proteins | sample SiratroredBW_FD_187528 | JGI IMG/M metagenome (GOLD analysis project Ga0209700, IMG submission 187528) | Root nodule microbial communities of legume samples collected from California, USA - Siratro red BW (SPAdes) (version 2) | ecosystem: Host-associated > Plants > Roots > Nodule | place: USA...
TTTATAAGATAATTCAATTTTTATTCTTTTTAGACAGGTAATATTATATGTATTAATTTTTTCAATGTAATATATATGTGGAATAGAAATAAAATTAAAAAAAAATTAAAATCAAAATTTCACATTTGGGGTTGAAACGTTACTAATTGGGTTGAGTACTGTGACCCCTTACATACTACCTAATATTAAAATTAATGTAAATTCATACATTAGTTACACAGACAGTCGATCTAAAATATTTTCTCCATGTTCGAAAAAGTAAATACTACATCAATTTCTTGTAAAACTAACATAATACTTATTTTCTATATTAATTTTTTATGATAATTTAAACAAATTTAGTGTAGACTATCTACCAATAATAAAATGATAATAGAAAAATTCGTTTAAAAAGAAATAGATAGAAGGGAAATGAAAGAATGACACAAAAAATGTAACACCCCAAAGCTAACATGCATAAAGCTAACATGCTAACATTCTACCAATTATAATTCTCCTTTTAAGTATTTCAAAATTCTACCTTCAGAATTCTACTAACATACAATTACAAAATATCTCCAAATTGTTTTTCAAATTTAGCTTATGCCTAAAAGCACCACTCATTCCAAATGATCCTCCACAGATCCGTCTGCAACACCATCTGCTCCCGTGTCAAAAATATTGCAGACAGATATCAAAACACAAGTACAACAAAACAAAGGGTAAGCTAACCAAATTTTTAATAATACTGAGTATTTCAATTCAAACACAAAGATTAACACCATTCAAGTCTTTCATTCAGTTACATGCACCATCACAATATAAGACACTAACACACTACAAACTTGACTCTACTTCCGGAAGACTCGTGCATTGAATAGACCCCGAGATATGCACCTGTCATACATCTCCAAACTGTGAATCCACACAGCCTCCACACAAATGAATCATCAATCATGTATGACAGGGTTAGTCTCCCTGAGACTTTCCTGACCAGCTATGTTTCAAGCTACAGTCACCCAATTCAGACCTCCTTCGACTCTCACCACCTATTAATAATCATCTATTTGATTCATACTACTAGTAGAGTTAGGATATCAATCGTTAACCAGATCCTTAGACAATGTACTTCCTAACTAACCTAGACACGGGTGTTTTTTTTCTTGAAAACACTATGCCTAGGCCTTGACCAACTTCATCAATACTCTATCAATATCACATCATAACATAGATCTCTACTAATGCATTCATTCACTTCTCAATCTCGATCTCAATCTCAAAAAATGAAAGAAATCCCTACATCATCGATACAATTAAATTTGAATTCTCAATTAATCTATCTTATTAAATCCATGCATTGCATTACAAAAGAACCAAACAATCAAAATAGAAAGCCTTAATTTTTTTTTTTTTTGGGTTTAGCTTGGGCGAAAATATAGCTTGAGCGAGAATCCCCTCACTTGACCGAAAATTATCTTGCTTGGGCGAAAACTGTCTAGAGAGTACACTTGCTTCAGGGTCATTCTCGCCTGGGCGACTATACCCTTGCTTGGACGACTATACCCTCTCGCCTGCACGAAGCACTTCTCGCTTGGGCGAAATTGGACCCAAGAGCACCTCTCAGGTTTCCAAGTGACTTCGCCTGGGCGAGATTGCCTAGCCTGGGCAAAAAATGCAGAAAAACCAGCAGTATCCACTACCTCAGAGTTAACATGCATGCCTAGATGACCAAAATAATAAGAATTAACACACTTATACAATAAGTGGTCTACCCCATCACAAAATACCAACTCAACATATCAACATCCCATCAAGTTCACACAACTATCTCATACATGCAACATTCAATTCAACATTAATCAAACATTTCAGACCTGCAAGAAACTTTACCAGATACAAATTGTACAACTGCTACAATTATTAACTTCTCTATTCAAGAATTAAATTTGTAAACCACACAACCATAGACTTCAGGTTAGCTTCCCTTACCTGAATTGCAATTGAAATTCTCTCTAACAATTCCAATAGCCTTAGATCCTCAGGAACTCGAATCTGCACCAAAGAACCTCTGATCAACGATCAGACTAACAACTAGGCAACTGAGTTCACAGAGGCACCGTCTGATGGCTCAGAGGCCACATGCAAGCTTAGTAAGTAGAGGAAAAACGAAAACCTAAAACTGCCTCTAAGGGAAGGGGGCAGAAAATGAACTTACTCTAACGGAGGTTCTGATCGGATAGACTTGGCCTGTTCTTCGCCACGAGTCCAATGGTGGGCTTCGCTCGAGAAACTGATGAAAGACGGATGCGAAGGCTTAGAGAGAAGTGAGAGGAAAGGAATGGGCATAGGTTTAGAGAGATGGTGGCTTAAGTGAAAATGAGACTTGACTACTAGCTTTTTCTATAAATACTTATTTTCAGTTTAATAATAAAATAATCATGTGCTCATTCCACTCTTACCACTTCTACTCAAATGACAATTTTCTAGGCTGTTATAAAAAAATTAAAAAAAATATATAACTCAATTGAAGTATTAATAAAATCTAATCTAAGTTCAAGATATCATTTACTAGCATAAAACAGATAAAAGGTAAATAAAAAAATTATAGGAAAAAACACAAAAAAAATAAATAACATAACTCAATTGAAATATTAACAAACTCTAGTAATATTCACAACCTAATTCATTTTCAAACAAATATTACAATTCTGTAATTTTTTTTTTCATTAAACTTTCACTCAACTAACAATATTTATTATTGTACAATTGAATAACAAATCTCATTAATCAAATCTCATTTATGAAAACTATTAATATAAGTTTCTATTTATATTGCATAACTATTATGACTGCATGATTACTGTTAATTATAACAAGTACATAAATCTCTTCTGATTATCAGGACTTTATCTTTTCCTAAAACTAAATTTAAGTTCACTGAGTTGCTTCACATGATATGGAAAACTTTAATTTGAAAGGGTTTCAGATTTCTCTTTAAAAAGAAATATTTAAAAATAAAATATATAATAGATGTAGCAATTAATAAAATTTAAATGTGTATATAATATTCTTTTCCTTTTGAACTTCTTATATAAAAGTGGTAAAAAATAATATCATTAAATTAACAATAAGAATATATTGAAAATAGTATAAAATATTTTCCCTTAAAATATAATTAAATTAACAATCAGAATATATTAGGAAAAAATGTATACTCGAAATGTGGATAAGAATGTTGAGAATGCATGTCATTGAATTATACATTTTTCATTTTACGTTTTTTTATAAGGTTTTACGTTTGATATTTTTAAAGTTTTATGTTTTTCGTAATTCACATCGATTAGAATATAACATATGTTTAATATTTTTACAAATCATAAGATAAACAAAGATAATATAAATTATACATCAATATTGTTCGCATGAATTTATTTACGTAAAACATATTTTTAATTTTTATAAAAAAGTAAGATAATAGGTATAAAATGATACATATGATTATTCAAATGCTGAAAAAGTTATTTTATTTTTATTTATCAAAAATAGACACTAAGCATTGGATGATACATGTACATAGTTACATAAATGATTTTGTAATATAAAAAATATTATAAACTACGTAAGTCTATTAAAATAATCTATGGAAAAGAAAAGAAATAAATAGACTTCTCAATTTTAAGCATACATAATATTATCAACAAAGGATGGGCCAGCCATAAAAGAAATGGGCCTAAAGAAACAACCATAGCCCTAAATTTACAAAAGATAAAAGACGAATTCTTCCTCCACCCCCATACTTTCTTCTTGCACCTCCATAACAAAATTTAATTTCAAGAATGACCTTGTTGAAATTACCAAGTTGTCCCTGCTTTATTAAAGAACCCCAACCTTCTTCTTTCCCGTCCGTTGAATGAGAACCGGATGGCTGGTTGTCCGGTTCTCAAATTTAAAAAAAAAATGAGAACCGGATGAACTAGGGGGGTGCCATTCGGTGTGTAAGTTGTGAACCGCACGCCATCCCATCCGGTTCACAAAACGTTTTGAGAACCGGACTGGGTGGCATCCGATTCACAACTTGGATTTTTTATTTTTTTGATGAGTTGTTGGAAGTTACAGATATGGATAGTTTTTGTATATATTCAGAGGAAGTTAACAAGGTGTCTAATTCCTTGGTCTGGGAAAAAGGGAAGAAGATTGTATTCTTTGGTAATTAAATTAATTTAGTTTTATTTTAATTGAATTTGAAATGAAACCTAATCAAGAAGAGTCAACGTGCAAAATAAGAGACTCTTCCTAAAATGCAGTAGATGAGACTCTTCTTTAGCTCTTCATTTGCCTTAATTAAATTAATTTAGTTTTATTTTAATTGAATTTGAAATGAAGAAACTCTTCATTTAAAATGGGATTGGAAATTGGAATAAGAGACTCTTAATTTCTTTTTTACTTTTAAGTACATTAATTTTAATTGGATGGTGCTAGGTGACAACACATATAACAAAGTCATAATTTAATTGCATTAAGTTTTAAAAAAATTAGGTACAAAAGAAGGTGAACAGTTTAATAGTGGACAAAATTACAGTTTCCTCACCATATCTGTCACAGTGCACAAAGTTACTTTTAATTTAAAAAAAATTGAAAAAATGTGAACCGGATGAAGCTCATCCGGTAGTCATGCTGCTAGATCGGAAAAACTCCCCGTTCGTCATCGACAGTCCCCAAAACACCAAATCAACTACTCTAATTAATAATACCACTTACTAATTGCTAATAAACATAAAAAATTGCTTACCTACAACTTGTTTGAAGGTTTAATTGAAGATTTGAGATAAAGGAATGAAACGGACGAGCTGTGAACCGAATATAAGGATGAAGGAGGTGGAGGGTACTTTTGTCTTTATATTTTTTAGTTAAGGGCATAATTGTCTTTTAACAGTAAGTATGGAGGTGCAGGAAGAGGGTATGGGGTTAGAGGAAGAATTCGTCAAGATAAAACTACCTATAAGTGTATGTGAATAAAAACATTATAAGAGAACAAAATGTCCAATATGCATTTACAAAAACATTATGGCAGAGAAAGAAAGAAGGAAAACACAAGGATGTGTAACCTCAATGCCAACCAAAATAATGCACATTGCACCTAAAAAGTAAAATGCTCAACCTAAACCCACAAAAATCATATATTTATTCCAATAACGGTTCCATTACAACAACCAACTTGTCAAAGAACACCACCACCCCAACATGCTGACATATGGACCGCTAACAACACACTTGCTATGAATGAAGAAAGAACTATTGCACAAACACATACCGTCACACCAATGCAGGAAAGGCAAAAAAAAAAAAACAACCAATAATTCAACATAAATGAGCTAAAACAGAGTAAGAACCACCAAAGATGGAGAAAAACCAACGAAAACAAAAGTGGAGAAAGCACACACAGGAGAATAAGATGACAGGAGTGAGAACCGATTAAAAAAAGATCTATTTCAACTTCACAAATCACACTTGGACTTGCACAAAATTAAATAACATTATTTTTTATGCGTTGACAGCCATGCAAAGTGTTGTCATGCCACTTGTTGATGTCAACACCTCAATATTCTTAATTTTATGTGTGTGATGTGTGGGTGTCATTAATGGTGTGAGCGAGATAAAGTGACGATTTTTAAGTGTGAAAAATGCAGAGCATGAGTGGAGATATTATTGTGAAGAAAGAAGAACATTAAAAAAATATTTGTGGTGTTATTTTTTTTTCCTTTTGATGTTTTTTAATTTGTTTTTTTTTATTTAATTTATGACACCACATAAAAGAATTTTTTTTTTTAAATTAGGGGTGCTTGCATTTTTTATTATAGTGTGACCTGCATTATATATCATTAATGAAATGTCTTAATAATAACAAAGTTGTCTCAAACATCCTCACCGTATCACTTACACGCCCTACATTCATATAAACGCTCATTAGAATGGTGTACTCAACTTCATTGCCACTATTATTCACTAAATTAGGAAGTAATTTCTCAAAAACAAAATCCTCATCCTCATTGTTATTATCGTAATCACTTTCATTTCTATTCAAATCCTCTAAATTACTACAATTCCTAAGCACCCAACAGATATCCCTCATTTGTTTCCTCATTATTTGAAACAACTTCTTTGCAATTTCCAAATCACCAAACTCGACATAAGCAGAAACAAAGGGCTCCAAAGCAGTCACACAAAAAGGAATCCCCAAATGAAAAACCATCTTCAAAACAAACAAAATTTTTTTTTTACCAATCCTACAACAAAATTTCATCATAATATTATAACTCAGCGTATCAGACGCAATAATAAACTGTGGCATTTCATCAAACTCCTACAAAAACACCTTCACGTCATCGAGGTTCATAGATGCGTTGAGCATGGCGTTGATAGCCATCGTGTCAAAACACATAATAGAGTAAAAAACAGAGGCATTGGAGATTGCACTCATATAGAGGAGTATAATGATGGAAAATGCGTGCTTAAAAGAGGAGAGAATGTTTTGATAAGATAAATAAACCAAACAGTTGCACCTTGATTTTAAAATGAAAATACTAAAAATATTTCTATCATTTTAAAAATTTATATAGTGTAGGCCAATTTGTATACTTCAAGAAACAACAACGAGAATTAGGATGAGTAATAAATGGGTTAACATATTTTTCTATTGAATTTTTCTTATAAAAGAAATTAAGCAATATTTTTCATTTTGAAATATTTGTAAACACAAATTTATTATTCAACAATTTTATATTTAATTTTTATATTTGATTTTTATTATTTTAAACTTTTTTTATATAAATTAATTAATTATGCATTTTTATTTTATAAAAAAATATTTACTTGGACAAAATTATTTATTAACAATAATCTATTAAATACAATTTGTAATATTCTTCTTTATCATATTTTAAAGTTTTTTTCTATCATATGTTCTAAATATTTTTTATCATATTATTAATTATATTTATTTTTGTTTAGGGTTTGTACGATATGGACTTGCGTTCTATTTTGTTTGTTGTGGGTGACATCCTCTCGGTTGCCCTCCATTCTTTTCGATACTAGTGACTTTCTATATATTTTTTTGTTGTCAATGACTTCCCCTCTATTTTTTCAGTGTGAGTGCTATTTGTTCTTTGGTTTTTTCAGTGTGATTCGGTCGTCTCGTAAAGAAAAATTCACATGTCTATTCTTTTAGCCTAGTCAAACTCAACCACACCCAACCAACAACCCAACCACATACAACCAAAACCCAACCACACATAACCAAAAGCTAAATCTTAACTAACTCTAAACTCCCCCAAACCAAAAATATAAACCCACACACCAATCACGACAACCAATAACAAAATCCACATTACAACAACAACTAACATACAATACAACGAAATTTCTTTCCCTTTTTAACCTAAACCCTAAATTACAAAAGAAACACGGATAAAGGATTGTTATATACAAATTCAATGTATTAAAAACTATTGTTGTGCTTTATAAACCAATCATACCACAAACAATCACGTCAAAACAACAACCATACCCTCAATGCCAACCAGAAAAATGCACATTGCACCCAAAAAGTAAAATGCTCAACCTAAACCCATAAAAATCATAATTTATTCCAATAACGATTCCATTACCACAACCAACTTGCCAAAGAACACCAACACCCCAACATGTCGACATATGGACCGCCAACAACACACACCTGCCGCGAATGAAGAAAGAACTACTACACGAACACATACTGTCACACCAATGCTGGAAAGGCCACAAAAAACAACCAATAATCCAACATAAATGAGCTAAAACAGAGTAAGAACCACCAAATATGGAGAAAAACCAACGAAAACAAAAATGGAGAAAGCAGACATAGGAGGAGAAGTTAACAGGAGGGAGAACCGCTTAAAAAAATACCGATTTCAACTTCACAAATCACACTTGAACTTGCACAAAATTAAATAACATTATTTTTGATACGTTGGCAGCCATGTAAAGTGTTGTCATGCCACTTGTTGATGTCAACACCTCAATATTCTTAATTTTATATGTGTGATGAGTGGGTTTCGTGAATGGTGTGAGCGAGATAAAGTGACGATTTTTAAGTGTGAAAACATGAGTGAAGATATTACGTGAAGAAATAATAACGTTAAAAAAATATGTGTTGTGTTTTTTTTTTCCTTTTGATGTTTTTTAATTTTTTGTTTTGATTTTATTTAATTTATGACACCACATCAAAGATTTTTTTTTTTTAAATTAGGGGCGCCTGCATTTTGCATTATAGTGCGACCTACATTATATATCATTAATGAAATGTCTTAATAATAACAAAGTTGTCTCAAACATCCTCACCGTATCACTTACACGCCCTGTATTCATATAATCGCTCATTAGAATGGTGTACTCAACTTCACTGCCACTATTATCCACTGTTAGATGTTGTGCCTTAGCTTGGGCTGCTCACAGATTAAGACAGTATATGTTGAGTCATACTACATGGTTAATATCCAAAATAGATCCAATAAAATATATCTTTGAAAAACCTGCTCTCACGGGAAGAATAGCTCGATGGCAAATGTTGTTGTCAGAATATGATATACAATATGTTACTCAGAAGGCTATCAAGGACAGTGCTCTAGCAGAGTACTTGGCTCACCAACCTGTTGAGGATTATCAGCCTATGTAACCTGAATTTCCAGATGAAGAAATTTTGTTTCCTTTTAAAGAGAATGATGATGATGATACAAGGATTATATTTTTTGATGGATCCTCTAATGCATTGGGGCATGGAATAGGGGCAATACTTATCTCCCTAAAAGACAATATATACCCATGACAACTAGATTATGCTTTGATTGTACCAACAATATAGCTGAATATGAAGCATGTGTTATGGAGATTCGAGCTGCCATTGATTTTAAAGTAAAGAGTTTCAAGATATATGGTGATTCTGCTCTTGTCATCCAGATAAGAGGAGAATGGGAGACTCGTGATTAGAAGTTAATCCCTTACCAGGAATATATCAAGGGGTTGTTGGAATGTTTTGACACAGTGACATTTCAAAATATTTCAAGAGAAGAGAATCAATTGGCTGATGCTCTTGCTACTCTATCATTTATGTTTGAGATTAGTCAGGAGGGAGAGTTGCCTATGATCAAGATGAAGAGTCATGATCACCCTGCTTATTGTTCCTTCATAGAATAAGAATCAGATGGCAAGCCATGGTACTTTGATATCAAGAGATACCTCAAAAGCAAAGAATATCCAGAGGAATCAAATGAAAATGACAAAAGAATGTTGAGAAGATTGGCGGCCAAGTTTGTGTTAAATGGGGATGTGTTATACAAAAGGAATCATGATATGATGCTCCTCAGATGTGTAGATGCAAAAGAAGCAGAGTTGATATTAAAGGAAGTCCACGAAGGAACCTTTGGAACTCATATGAATGGTCATTCAATGGCTAGAAAGATTTTGAAAGCAGGGTATTTCTGGCTAACTATGGAAAATGATTATTGCATTCATGTAAGAAAATGTCATAAGTGTCAAGCATATGCAGACAATATTAATGTCTCACCCACAACATTAAAAGTTCTATCTGCACCTTGGCCATTTTCCATGTGGGGCATAGATGTTATTGGAGCTATTGAGCCGAAGGCTTCAAATGGACACCGCTTCATCTAGGTGGCAATAGATTACTTCACCAAATGGGTGGAAGCTGCTTCTTATGCCAATGTGACAAGAAAAGTAGTGACCAAATTCATCAAAAACGAAATCATTTGTAGATATGTTCTACCTAGCAGAATCATTACTGATAATGCTACCAATTTAAATAACAAGATGATGTCTGAGCTATGTGAAGAGTTTAATATTCAACATCATAATTCTACTCCCTATCGTCCAAAAATGAATGGAGCAGTTGAAGCAACAAATAAGAATATAAAGAAAATCATCCAGAAGATGGTAGTGACATATAAGGATTGGCACGAGATGCTGCCTTTCGCTTTGCATGGATATCGCACTTCAGTAAGAACCTCAACTGGAGCAACACCATTCTCATTGGTATATGAATGAAGGCGGTTCTCCCTTTTGAAGTAGAAATTCCTTCTTTAAGAATACTGATGGAAGCCTAATTAGAGGAAGCAGGATGGGTTCAGGCTAGGCATGATCAACTTAATCTCATTGATGAAAAAAGGCTGGCATCAGTATGTCATGGGCAGTTATAACAAAGGAGAATGTAAAAGGCATTTGATAAAAAGGTTCGCCCAAGAGAATTTCAAGAGGGTGAATTGGTGATGAAAAAGATCACATCAGTTCAAAAGGATAATAGAGGAAAATGGATGCCTAATTATGAAGGTCCTTATATGGTAAAAAGGGCACTACCAGGAGGAGCATTAATTCACACAAGAATGGATGGGGAAGAGTTACCATTGCCAGTTAACTCTGATTCAGTCAAACAGTTTTATGCTTAGTATGATTCCGTGATGATAGTAATTTTTTTTATATAGATTTTGTGTAATTTTATACTACTTCATTTTTCCATTTTGAAATTCAAAGTTTCGTTTGACAAGTTTTTGTTGTTTCACATGTTGTGGAAATTTTAATTCAAAATAAAAAATGTGGTGAGTCATTTGTTCTTAGATCATTGAATCCACAAGATTGCAAATAATAATAAAATAGGGATCACTCAAGCAAAATGCTTAATAAAGGTAAACATTGATTTTTTGAAGGAAACACTTGCATGCATAATACTTGCTACCTTTCTTGCCTTCCCAAGATTTCTAAAAATTCCAAAAAGCCTCAAAATTCCTATAATTCTCAAATAAAAGGATTTACCTAAACTGTTGTTCTCTCATTTGATTAGTTTCTGAATTTCTAAACTGAATTTTCTGAAGGGGCATTTGAAAAAAGGAAAAATAAAAGTCCATTAGATTGAAAACCCGAAAGGGCGATCTAAGCAAAAAATAGGACAATAAAAAATGATAATGACACGTGTAGGAAGTCATTAATTTTGTTCTATTGTTAAACTCTTTGAAAATCAAGCGATCATGATTCAAAATGATATATGGCCATGTTTCTTCATCCCAAACACTTTTACACATCCTTTGCACCCTCTTTGAGCCAAAAATAAAATTGTCTTTCAAAATACCCTAAGCAAGGATCATTAACATGTCGGAACTCAGTCTAAAGTCCCAAGGATGAAATTTGTCAAAGAAAGATCATGTCAAAAGCTCCTAATTCATCAAAGAAGGAGTATCAAAAATAGAAGTTGTACATAAAAAAAGAGAAAAGAAAAGAAAAGAAAAAAAGAAAGAAAAAAAAAGAGAAAAGAACAAAAAAAAAGAAAAAAGAAAAAAAAGGAAAGGAAAAGAAGTATGACGATGGGAAGCTCATTAAAAAAAGGGACCTTGATTGTTTACAATATTAGTTGATGATCCTTGTTAAATCTCTCAAGCCCACAATTAATTTTTTAGCCTTTATATCATTTTCTTCGTAATCTGTAACCATTGGCCACGTTACAAGCCTAATAAAGTAATAAAGTCCATATTAATTGAAGAATGATTGCAACGATTTTCATCAAGTTTAGCTTTGTAACCAGAGGACGTGACTGATGACACGTAAAAAAAATGAAAAAGGAAAAAATTAATGAAAAAATGAAAAATGAAAAATGAAAAGTGAAAAAATGTCTATTAAAATGCCTTTTTAAGAAGAGAGACATCTATACTTTCTAATCATACACACCCACTGAGACAATCCTATTTTCAATATCTTTGTCATTTCTCATGCTACACTAAGACAATTCAGTTTTCATTTGTATCTTTATTACCCCAGTGTTGTCACCTTACCAAGACAGGCAATCCTTCATAGCAATCTCATCATTTCCCTTGTTCATACAAACTGGGGCAATTGCAAAGCCTATTTCACTTCATGACCAGCCTTTTATACTACCCTTACCCTCCAAGCTTAAAGCTCATATAGCCAGCCTAACACACTAGAACTGAGGCAATCCTATCATAAGATTTGCATCTCCACTATCTTTTAAATACCTCAAACTCCCTAAACACTCACCTTTTATCCATGAGTTTAAGCATGCATCTAAGCAGTGTTTCCAAAGGAAAGTTGATGGTTACATCATATTGACATTAACTTCGAGACCCTAAATTTCCTTAAAAAATGAGAAATTGATACCCAGTGAATTCAGTGATTGTTAAGAAGTTTTGATTCGGCACATTTAAATCTTGAAAAAAAAACTATGACACATTTTTTTAACTTGCAACTTGTACATATTTTAGAAATATTTGTACATAAAAGAAAAAAATCATAAAAAAAAAACTTTTGTACATACTTTTTGAATAAACATCGACCATTTGTACATACTCTTTAAGTAGGTATTAAAGAAAATTTTTCTTTAAAAAATATATATTTTCATTCAAGATCAAATTCATACAAACATGCATTTTCTTTCAAAATAATAAAAAGTCATGACTTTAATTTACATTCTTAAAAAAAACAATCAAAAATTTCATATTCAAGCAAATTTCATGCATTATTATTATTATTATTATTATTATTATTATTATTATTATTATTATTACCTTAAAAAACTATTATTTTTAATATTTTTTGTTAGTATTATTATCAAAAATACTAATATTACTTTTATTTTTGTTATTAATATTAATATTGTTATTACATACTATTATTATTATCAATAGTAATAATGATAATAAATATTAATAATATTATTAATATTATAATTAATAATGTTAATATTATTTATATTAATATTATTATAATTAATATTTTAATATTACGCACGAACATAGATCCGTAGCTATTACTCACAGAAATAAGTCCTTAGATATTATCTATGGATATAAGTCCGTAGGTATTACCCTCAGATATAATTTCGTAGGTATTACCCACATAGGTCCGCGGGTATTATCCACTGATATAGGTTTGTGGGTATTACCTACGATCTATGTCCGTGGGTAATACCTACAGAGTTATGTTCGTAAGTAATACCTACGAACTTATATTCATTGATAAAACTACTACACATAATAATATTATGTCTTGTTAATGATGTTCATATTAATTTATTAATAACAAGATTAGGAAGGTGAATATTGTTAACAATATCAATATTTTTACTGATATTACTAATATTATAATTAATATTAATAGTATTTTTAACATTTTTATTACTATTATTAATATTATTATTAAATTTTTATTAATATTGTTATTAGTTTTATTAATATTATTATTATCATTGGTATTATTAATATTATTATCATTAATATTATATTTATCATTATTATTATTATTAATGTTAATATTAATAATATTATTAATATTATTATTTTTATTATTATTTCTAATATTGTTAGTTATAATATTATTAAAATTATTATTATTATTATCAATATTATATATTTTTTTCCAATTATTAATGTTGTTTTCAATATTTTTAAATATTTAAATATTATTAATATTTATATTACACAATATTATTAATGTTATTAATAACATTATTATTATTTATATTAATATTATTATTATATGGTTTTTAATATACGGAATATTATTACTACTTCTATTCATATTATTTATATTTATATTAATAATATTTTTATATTATTTTCAATTATATTAGAAATATTTGTGATATTATTATTAAGAATTATTATTGTTATAATAGTTAATAATAATATTATCAATAGTAATATTACTATGAATGTTAATATTAATATTAATATTTTTTTTCACCAATATTATAGACATTATTATTAATATTAGTATTGATATTATATTTGTGTTTAATATTGTTAATTATTTAATTTTTATTATTAATATTTATATTACAAATATTTTTATTTTTATTTTTAATAATTTTAATTTATGATTAGTCTCATTATTATATTTATTATTAAATTTATATTTACACGAAAAACATATTTTTAATACTACTAATAATAAGAATACGAATATTATTATTAACGATAATAATAATAATAATAATAATTTTATTAATAATATTAATAATAATAATGATAATAAGAATAATAGTAATCACAATATTATCACATAGTTTATCTGGCAGAGTGGTTAAAGGTTCCTCTCTATACTCAAATAATAATAAATAATGAGACAAGTAGAGGATTATACCCACAGAAATAAATTTGTGGGAAATTACCTACCATTTACACATTTCTAGTTTTTTTTAGTGTCCTCTAAATATGGAGCTACCATTGGTTTGTTTCAACTTCAAATAATCAAAGAATGAAATTTGTGGCTAAGAGTGATTTCATACATGATGAATAAATTGGTCTCTCTATGGATACATAATAAGTAAAGTTGAGAAGAGATTACGAATGTCTGGTACAATACGATAAAGCATGGAATAATACCTGTATGTTGAAAAGAGGAAGAACACAAATATGATCAAATGATTGATGAAGGTTAATTTTCATGCCTTTAAAGTTGAAGCAGTAAAAAATAACATACCAAGGTTTTGAGTTCAATTTATCAAACTTCCGTAGCATATACAAAATGCAAGCATGTTTCAACGTATTAGCACTGGCATCTTTTGATAACTCGAACAATTGCAAGACATTTTCTTGTGAAATACCCTGAAATAATAGGTTGATGAGTCATGGAGTTCATTGAAAAGTTTGTACAAAAGCAAAAGAAATGAAAAGCGAAAAACAATTTTTAGTGTACGTTAGCCATAACACGTTCACAAATAAGCTTAAGGTCTTCAAGAAGATATCGATCTGAAGCTTTTATAAGATCTGGAGGCTCTTCCATTTTGACATGGATTGTTCCAGTGTATATAAATCTACAAAGTACCAACCAAATCCATATCAAACAGAAGACCAATTTTGATATTATAGAAACACTAAAGAAAGGGATAAACAGAAAATGTACCTCATCATCAATTGAAAGACATCCCATTTAATATTCGGAATAACTGCTTGTTTGGCTTCCTTTTCCTACACCACAATCATAACACATTCATATGTCTTAAGGTAATAAATTCATTCATAAGGAAAGAACAAACAATTTTGATTGGTAATAATACAAGATTAATTCATGCTTACCTAATACTTTCCCTCAAACATGGTCCGAAATGCTTTTGAAGGATGTAAACGATCTTTGTGAGCATAAAATATTTTTCCTAAATGAAGCAAAACACAGTAAATCAGTATAAATATTGAAATCAGTGTGCATAGAAACAACTAATCGAAATTAACAGAAGCAGATTTCTCCACCTTCAACCAGAAAGCTGACATCAGAAAGTTTTGCATTGTTTACAAATTCCTCTCCCAAGTTCATCTATAGCAAAAACAACAGTATTGTGAAGGTAGTAAATACAACAGTACAATTTCAAAGACAATAAGTATTATACAATTTAAACACTGCAATTAAGATAAGGTAAGACAAATGATTCAGTGAATAAGGAAAATAAATCAAAGTAAACAAACGTGGCAAGGGCACACAAAAAAAAAAACCTCGGAAGTTGGTGGTGGAGATATAGTCTACATGAGAGAGGAAATGAAATTGGCTCTCTCAGCCAATATGCTAAGCGCCATTGAAGCCTCGCGCTTCAGTATTAAGCATTGAGATTGAAGAATAGCAAGCAACAATTCTAATCCTGAATATTTAGCAACATCTTGTTTGAAAATGCAGTCCGAATAAAGTGAGTGAGAAATTAGTAAAGAAAACTTGATAGAACTTTATTACCATGATTGTGAATGAATACAGTTTGATGATCTAGCGGAGAAGATAAATAAGCAAGAGCAATAACTACATGTCTTCTAACCCGCTCTTCTAGAGAGCACATAAGACAGATTAGATATTTCAATGCCTGCCAAAAAGGAAAGAACAAATTATGACTGTCATTTATGATTTTGCATTGAGACAGAATTTGCAAGAAAACTTACTCGCCCTCGCATGTTTCGTTCTAATCCTAGTATCGTCATTGCTACTACATACTTTACAATATACTGCAAATCACAAGGAGATAAATGTTCTGTTAGCAAATATTTATTACAAATAACTATCAAGAAGAAATAAGAGTAAATATGTTGAAATGAAAATTTATTACTTCTACAAAGAAGAGTAAATCAACATACGTTGTTTGTGAAATGTAAATCCTTTAGTTGTTGAAACCCGCCAACTTTAATAATGTTTGCAACAATGTCTTGTTACACGTAAAAAACTTGTTTAAGTAGGGTTAAACTCTGACAATATCAATGTTACTTCTAAAGGGTAACATAAAAAGTTGACCAAAACAAAGAACAAGGGAGCTAACTTCACCTCATTATGAGCAAGACAATAGAGAACACGAGCAGCATAATGTTGATCTGCTGCATTGTCCGAGTGCAAAAGATTGAGTATAGACTTTATACCTCCACTATTAGCAATGCTAACTTGATTATGTGAGTCCTGGCATTTGAATTGTTCATGCAATAAAATGTTCATGGTTGTGGTACAAAATGATAATAAATAATGGTTGGTACTTGCTAGTAAAAATCACCTGTGCTAAGCTCAGAAGTGCAAAAGCTGATGTTGTCCGAAGCTTTGTATTTTGGGACTGAAGCATGCGAACTAATGGTGGAATAACCCCTCTTTGGGAAATATGAACCTACATGCATGAAACACAAGCAAAGTATTCACTTAATAACAGAGTTTAATGACTTTGACGTACCACATTACAAGTATGAAACTCAAATTAAATCACCTTCAATTCTGAATCAGTCGCCATAAACTGACCAAGTAAAAGGGCTGCTAATCCTTGGCAATCCGAAAAGGAGCAACTGTCATTGAAATTACAAACATTGAAACTCTACTCAGGAACAAGTTGAATAAACATATCATTGTTCAATGATTTTCTTACAGAAAGCCACCACCAAAGTATAATGTTTTACCTAAGTAGATTGATGACAGGCTGTAAAGCTCCAGCTAGAAGAACTTCTCTTCGAATAGGCGGTGCAGAGTCTGCCATTGTTTTAATCAGGTGAAGCTCCAAAATAATGCTAGTTGAGAAGCTGGTGCTGGTAGTTTAGAACTATGCAGAATACACATTTGTGAAGTCATATAATAAAATCATATTACCGCCATGAAATGTATTACAGAATCCTCTGATTGAAGCATTACAAGACTGGGTAATGCATTGCATTCAACAATCTGCAAGCAAATTTCACTCTTGGTAAACAACTATAACTGCTGAAGCCTTCATCAAACCAATTTACTACATAAATTCAAGTACCTTAGATACATTCTCAGCATTGTTATATGCCAATGCTCCTAAGGCCATTATAGCCATGAGCTGCACCTTTCTCACCTCGTATTCAAGCAATTCAACGAGAGGAGGGATGCCATCTTCCATTCTAAACATGCAAAATTTTTTACAAGCACAAAGATTACAATACAAAATTTTATACATATCCTTAGAAATAGAAAAGAAAAAAAGAAGACAAAAACCTGATAAGTATTTTAACATCGTTATTGGTGTAAGCAAGGTTGGCTATTGCTTCAATCACTCTCCTCAGAAAACCAGCAACTGATGGAGCATTAGGAATGGTCTTGTGCCTCTTTAACAAGCCCAGAAGACACAACAGGGCTCCACCATCTAAGATAAGGTTATGATACTCCACCTGTGATGTTAAAGACAAAAAAAGTTAAGAAGCTTCGTGATTCATATAACAAGAAAAAAGATGAAGATTCTGGTTTTATTTTTCTTTAGCAACAGAAAGTTAGTTACTTACTTTTCTGGCAAGTGTTCCAAGGATGAACGCGCACCCTTTCTTCAGTTGGTGGAAACGTGTCTGCATAACTCGGTTAGTACTATCTTCCTCAATTTCATACGGTAGATGAAGTAACCTCACCACAGTTTGGATAGCACCATTCTTCACCAAAATATCGATAAAATCCTCATGGACTTCTGAAAAGAAAATGGTGAGAAGGCCAAAAACGATGTTCATGTGAGCATGCATGTTTACGAAAAAGGTAAAAGGGATGAGTGTGTTGGAAAAATCGATGGTGTAACACTGGAGAGATAAAACAAAAATAAGACAACAACGACCTACATAAAATAACATTTGTTCTAAAACTTTAAGGCATCGAGTTTGTGGGTCAAACAAGAATAAGACATGAGCAGACGCACACAAGATAATAATATCACCTTTATCCCAAAACCTTAAGGCATTAAGTTTGAGAGTCTTTTTTTCTTATATATTGCTCAAATTACCTAACAATTCCCCCCTCAAGTGAGAGTCCTTTCAACATTTTTACTCAATGTGGGACTTACTCCTTTTCGAGCATAAACATTTTTACTTGATATAAGACTTAGACTTACAATTCTATACATAAGAGATATTACATATGTACCATGCTTTGTAATTTTGCAGAGTTTGACAAAGGTTTTGATGACATGGTTGAGAAGAGGATGATCTAAGGAGTCAAGGTGAGAGAGATTCTGGACAATGAAGGAAGTGAAAGTTGGACGAAGTCGCTTGCAATGAGAATCATGCACCTCTTCCAGTAATTTGTACTTCAAGGTTTGTTTGTCACTGGAATCCATGGATGAACAAGTCCAAGAAAAGAAAAGATGTGGAAGTGAGAAGACCTCTGTAATATATATAGCAACTCTTCTTTCTAAATTTCCTTCTCAAAAACTAATTATTCATAATCTTTTGCTTATCTTTCTCTTCTTATCTTTTCTTATCCTATCTAGTCTAACGTATCATTTATTATCTATATATTATGAAACCTCCATTATTGCATTTATTATATTTTCGTAATAATAACAACATTTGATTATGTAATTACATAATAATATTTATTGTAATCTTTATGTAATGATTAGCTAAATATTTAGTAAATGTATATAAATAAAATTAATATTTTTGATTTATATCTTATCATGATCAATAATCTTTATTCTATTATTTTATATATTTTATCTTGATTACGTGTTTCCTTAAATATTTATTTTGGTTTTCTTTTTAATATTTTAATATTGCATATTTCAAATTTACAACAGATTCAATTTCTTTAAAAGAATCTTGTTTAAATTATATTTCATCAAACAAAATATCATAAAATCTATCTATAAACGTTTTTTTATTCTTTCGTTTT
>Ga0209700_106125_pt1 | contig 19141 bp, 10 predicted proteins | sample SiratroredBW_FD_187528 | JGI IMG/M metagenome (GOLD analysis project Ga0209700, IMG submission 187528) | Root nodule microbial communities of legume samples collected from California, USA - Siratro red BW (SPAdes) (version 2) | ecosystem: Host-associated > Plants > Roots > Nodule | place: USA...
AAAACTCTTTTTTTATTTTATCTATTTTTATTCTCTTAATAGGAAACACATATCTATATTATTTATATACATTTTTTTTATTTTATTTTACCCGGACAAAATTGAGTGTTGACATTGATGTAGCAAATTTGTATACGATAAATAAGTAAGAGATTAATATAATATAGAAGGTGAAATTTCATTAAGGACTATGGTTTTAGTTTTTTAAATAAGTAGATAACAAACCAGGATACTGTTACATACTGTTTAACAATCTACAGTTATCAACATTTGTTTGATATTGTTTATAATGTCTTTCTCTTCTTTAATTGTCTTTATTATAGTCTTGGAGTGCGTGCTATTTTTTAATTTTTTTGTTGTTATCTTGGGGTGAATGAAGAAACAGGGATTTTGTACAATTATTTTATTAAAAGGAGACTTTTAGTGATTTATTTAAATTTTAAGGTGCGTTTTGCTGAGTGCTAAAACTACTAAGCAGACTAATTATATGCATGTGATATGTCAGATGTGATGTTTACCATCGATCCCTAAAAGTCCTAAAGTAAGTCATAAAGTTGTGAATTGAAGCATATTAAGTTACATACGTTGGACCATAACATTAGACTTACAACTCTGTTACAGAAGGACGTGCTGAAATTAAATTTAAGAATGTATTAGAATTTGAATATCTTTTAATATTATTTTTAAAGTATTTTTATTTATTTTCAAATTTTATGACTTAGTGTTTTATTTAACACTTAAATGGGGTATTTTAGTGTATAAGTTTTGTGAGACTAAGATGTGAAGCTTGAAATTTGTCGGTGGTGGTGGTAATGGAATTTACTAAAATGATTACGTCAGCGGGTGTACGTAATGAAATAGATGCATCCAGCTAGAGAGAAGAGTAACGGTGATTGGTGTAGGCAAAGTTTGAATTTGGAAAGTTGTTTCACATTTGCTTGGAGACTCAAACTCAACGAAATAATGAGAGGCTTATCATTATTTGAGGTGACTCATCATTCTACTATTTGTTTTTCTTTTACTTTCTCTGTAAGTTCACTTTATCCCCTTACCACTATCACCATCTCTTCAAAGTGCGTTCTCTCCCGTTACCACCATGACTGTAGTTGTGGCTACTGATACCATCATGGTTTTACCAAAATTGTTGTTAGATTCTACATATATAACTATGCTTCTTTTAATCACAACTATACCAACAACGATTATAGAATAGTTGTCATAATACACTTGAAAGTAAATGTAAATTTCTTATGTAAATCTAATTGATGTTTTATTCCTCATATCTCTTCTTTTTGTTTAATCATCTATTTACCCACTATAAAAGATAAGTTTTATACTTATCACCACTAAATGCATATTATCTTTTTTTAAATAATTATATAATTTATTTATTTTATACAAGATTATCCATCTGAAATATCTCTATAGGAACTATAGGATCAATAATTACTTTATTTATTTATTTTGAAATTAAAATTACTTAATTTTGAAAATTTGAAAGATCAGATATAATAATTTTTTTACTGAAAACCAAAGTTAGACATACAAAAAAACAATGAAAATCAAAATTGAATTTTTAAACATGTAAAGAATGTCCACTTACAAATGAAGTTAAAAAACAAGAAAAAAGTAAAATAGAAGTAGAATGAAAAAAAAAATGATACCGCTTTTGCCAGTATAAGATGAGCAGGCACAGAAGTGGAATAGAGGCACCCTAAAGAAGAGTCTTAGATAGATGAGAGTGATGAGATTCTCCATCTTCAAACTTCTTCTGTCATCATTCCTTCTCTGCACTTTGTTGCAGGAACCAACCAATGCCCTTAGAAAGGCAAGTAAGCTCTGCACTGCATTTTAATTCCTTCCTATTCAACTATTTTCAATGTTAATTTATTCAACACATGTAACATAAAACTTTTTATCATGGATGTCTGTTTTCAGACCTACATTGTGTACTTGGGAGGACATTCTCATGGACCAGACCCTTCTCTCACTGATCTTCAAACAGCCACAGATTCCCATCATCAATTACTTGCTTCTGTCTTAGGAAGGTAACACCACAAACACCTTTCTTCTGTTAAATTAATGCTGATTGGGACATTGACATTAATTAAAGTTTGTTAATTTAACAGTGATGAGAATGCAAAGGAAGCAATCATGTACTCTTACAATAAGCATATCAACGGCTTCGCCGCCCTGCTTGAAGAGGAAGAAGCCGCTGAAATTGCAGGTAAGCAAATATTGTTTAAGTAATTATGAGCATGCCCTTCATTTTGTACACATCTTGAAGCCATGCCATTTTGCATTGGAGCAGAGAACCCAAACGTAGTTTCTGTTTTCCTGAGCAAAGAGCACAAATTACACACTACCAGGTCATGGGATTTTCTGGGACTTGAAAAAAATGGACGAGTTACTGCAAACTCTGCTTGGACCAAAGCAAAATTTGGAGAAGGCACAATCATAGCTAATATCGATACAGGTAAGCATGTTGTTTGTTTTCTACTAAGGTCACACCAATACAAGTTCATGAAATGATGTCTTTGTTTATTATTTTTATACCTTTTCTTGTACCATATCATTATTATTTTGAAGACATTATTTCAACTTTTCCACTAGTGCAATTATCTTGCAGAATTTATATTTTAATAATTAGACTTCTGAATAATGATGTTCCACGATATTACAAAAAAAAATATTTTAAATTAACTAAAAATAATTTTCATATTTTGATGATTGTTATAAATTGTTGTTCTATTGAAAAAAATTTACAATTGTTCCCAACATTACCGTTACAAAGGAACAATAACCAAATTGAACATTAATAAAAATACAAGCCTCATAATATCATTGTATATAAGGAAAAACTAAAAAAAAAAAAGAAGTCATAAGAGTTATATGACAGAACAAAATTCACAAAAGTTAAATGGAAAAAATAGTAAAATAACTTATAGAATAAATATATTATTGTTAAGAAAGTAAACTAGAATGAAAAAAAAATATACAAAACTTCAAGGCTTAAATAATTTTAAGAAAAATTATTAAATAATTTGAAAATACTTAAAATTATTATTTCACACTCCTCTTTGATTAATGAATTCATATTAATATTTGTTATGCCTACTTGTGCTTGGCCTTTCCAGAAAATATAGTCTAGAGATTCAAAATTTATAAAACATCAACAATCATAATAAATTATTATATTATCATCAATTCAAAATTTTAATACATATTAATTTTCTCCATTATATATATATATATATATATATATATATATATATATATTTAAAATTTTCATTTGTATTCAACTAAACTCACATCTATTCATAATCATTTATTTTTTACATTTGTTCAGTGTTTTTACATGCTATTTTGAATTAAACCCTAAATCTAATTTATCCAGAAAATTAGATACCAATAAGTGATCGGTAAATTTACTTTTTAATATATTGCCTGCACTCCGAAATCTTTATACAATTAATTTTATATTACTTCACTTTTATTTATTTCTACTGAACTAAAGTCTCATTAGTTAAGTACGAACATTTGGACTGATATAGATAGAACCCATGATTTTATACACTCTTACGTTAATCCTAATTTTGTTTCCTGAGATTGAGTTAAACTCATTTTCTTAACATGAATTTTAGTGAGGTTTGATGGGTTGTATCACCTGCGATCACTCACACACACGAGATATATATAAATTTGAGGGTTTGTTGAAGAGTCTTGTAAGGATGATTTATATTTAACTATTTTTTTTTAACATGTTGACCAGGAGTTTGGCCGGAACATCCCAGTTTTAGCGACAAAGGATACGGGCCAGTGCCTTCAAAGTGGCGCGGGAAAGGTGTTTGTCAAATTGACAGTTTTAATACTACACAGAAATACTTCTGCAACAGGTCATTTTTCTTTCTTATTTCAACATTTATTTTTTATTTCAATCATTATAAAGTGAAAGATTACTTTACCCTCGTACTGGTAACATAGTGGAAGCTAACATAGTAGAAGGTTCAGGAAGCTGATTGGAGCAAGAATATTTCTAAAGAATAACGAGGCGGAAGGTGGGGAGATTGAAAGAGCGTTCCGCAGCGCGCGTGACTTCGTAGGGCATGGGAGTCACACTCTATCAACCGCAGGTGGTAATTTTGTTCCTGGTGCGAATGTAGAACGTAACGGCAGAGGAACTGCTAAGGGAGGGTCCCCAAGAGCTCGCCTTGTGGCCTACAAAGCATGCTGGAGCAAACTGGACACAGGAGGCTGCCACGAAGCAGATTTGCTAGCAGCATTTGATTATGCAATATATGATGGCGTTGATGTCATCTCCGCCTCTGTTGGTTGGTCCACTCCTTACAAGGAAGCCCTATTAACCGATGGTATTTCCATAGGATCATTCCATGCGGTTGCAAAAAATATAGTTGTTGTTTGCTCTGCCGGAAATGATGGCCCCTCACCTTCATCTGTCACAAACGTCGCACCCTGGTCCTTCACCGTTGCTGCCAGCACCTTGGACAGGGATTTCCTCAGCACCGTTTCTCTTGGCAAGAATAAAAAACACTTTCAGGTATCATCTTTCTATCCTATCTCAACATCTATACACTTTTATTTTCTTAACTTAATTTGACCCCACCTGTATCAGGGTGCCAGTCTTAATCGAGGCTTGCCACGACCCAAGCGAAAGTTCTATCCCATCGTATTTTCTGTCAATGCAAAACTTCGTAATGCCTCCACTAATGATGCGTAAGCTCTAGTTTTATTTCTACTGTTATTTCCCAGCCTTGCTTCAAACATTTATACTGGTTACCTCACACGTGTATGTTAGTGCAGGCGTGTTTGCAAACCGGGAACACTTGACCCTGCCAAAGTAAGGGGGAAAATACTTGTCTGCGTTCGAAGCGATAAATTACAATCTGTTAGAGAGGTCGAACAGGGTAAACTTGCTGGCGCTGTGGCAGTTTTTGTGCAGAATGATGAGCAAAGTGGAAATTTACTTTTAGCTGAAAATCATGTTTTACCTGCTGCAAGTATAAGTGGAACAGATACTAATTATGGCAATACTAGTGGCAGCAGTGGCAAGTAAAGTCATATATCATTAATCCCTTTGAAACCTCGTATTAGTTATATGTGTGCGTGTGTGTATATATAGTGAAGTACATCACGAATTTACAAATATGTTGTTGCAGCATGTTTGCTTACTTGAGTGCTGCAAAAACATATCTAGGAGTAAAGCCAGCTCCAATCATGGCTGGATTCTCAGCTAGAGGTCCTAGTCTGGTGCAACCGTTGATACTAAAGGTTTATAAAATATATTTACATTTTGTTAAACCAACATGGCAAGATGCATAGTTTTTCATTTTGAAAGTAATTTGTTTCAGCCTGACATAACTGGTCCTGGTGTGGGTATAATTGCTGCCTTTTCACAAGCCGCGGGTCCTTCTAATCTTCCATCAGATACACGTAGGACTCTTTTCAATGTGGAACAGGGAACCTCTATGGCTTGTCCTCATGTTGCTGGCATTGCCGGTCTTCTCAAAACATACCATCCTACCTGGAGTCCCGCAGCCATCAAATCTGCTATTATGACTACAGGTACATCATGCTTAACAAAATGTTTTCTCGTATGCACAAAATACAAAATGTTCATGTGCAATATGTTATTTGGAAAAACATTGGTGCATTATTAACAGCTATGTTCTTGATTAATTTCAGCTACAACACTAGATAACACCAATAAACCAATTCGGGATGCGTTTAACAAGGTATCAACTCCATTCGAGTACGGAGCCGGACTTGTTCAGCCTAACCTTGCAATTGACCCTGGACTCGTTTATGATCTAAACACAACTGATTACTTGAACTTCTTATGTGCTTCTGGTTACAATCAAGCTCTACTCAAGTTGTTTTCCAATTACAAAATCTTTTACAAATGTCCCAAGTCTTACAGAATCGAGGATCTCAACTATCCTTCTATTACGGTGCATCATCCTGCCTCAAAGCCTATAAATGTTACTCGCGTTGTTACAAATGTTGGGCCTCCAGGTACGTATGTTGTGAATGCTCAAGGGCCCAGAGGGATAAAGGTTCGTGTTCTACCAACATCCTTGACTTTTAAGAGAACTGGAGAAAAGAAGAAGTTTCAGGTTTTTCTACAGGCAATTGCAGTGCCCCGTAGGTTACCTTTATTTGGGAAATTGACTTGGACAGATGGGAAACACAATGTAACCAGTCCTATCACAGTGCTGTAGCCTTAGAAATTACAGTCATCATTGTCGTTTGTGTGTTTGTGTGTGTTTGCCTTTGCTATTTTTTATGGACTGTATCTTAGAATGTTGTACTATTGAACTTTGTTGCATTGGAACTAGTTTGTAATTGACATGATCATGTATTGAATTTGTATCTTCTAAAATTCCAATACATGGATGATACTCTTATTTAAGACTCTTCTGTAATATATAAGTTTAAATCTTATCCATTCTTATCAAATGAATTTGTAAATACTTTTACATTATAAATTGGTCTAACTTTTAGTTGCTATGATATCCAACAAATAATTTTACACATCCATGATTGACTTCAAAACTGATTTCTCTTATTTCTAATTTATTACAAGCAGGCAAAAATTCCTTCTACTTTTTTATTTTTTAATTTATGTTAACCTATTCTGTCTTTTTCTATACGAATAAGAGGTAAAATGTCAGCTACAAACGCTTTTGGTTATTGGAGATAATATGGCAGAGAAGTTTCTTAGAAAATTTTCCGTTTTTATTACACAATGGTGTGGCCAACCAACGACTTACATTGGGAATAAAATTATCCTTTTCTTTCTCCTATTCTCGGCCCTATTACTGTCGCCAATTGTGCAAGAACGATGCTTCTTCTAGTTTAAAGTTTCTTCTACGTTATTTTGCTTCCTCGTAACTTCATTATCTCTATTCTTTGTCATGGTAGGTACGTTGAAACATTGGTAGTCCTGGTGGGGCTGGCTATGGACCGTCAAACTCTAAAATAACAAAACATATAAAACAAAAACAAAATATATTTTATATAAAATTAAAGACGATAGAATGTAATGTCCAATACACAAAATAAATAATGGAGATTGTACATTTCTTTTTCAACATTTTAGGTCATTTTCAGTGGAAAGTTTATAATATAAGGTTTATAAATCTAAAACAATATATATTACTATTTTTTTTATGAGCATCTATTTATCTGTTATTAAGTATAAGTGCCTTTCTTACATCAATCATTCTCCTATCATAATCATGCATCAATAAAACAGAGAAAGCGGAATTATATAGGATTCGATCTTCTATAAAACTGCAGTAATCTCGACCGTTAAATTAAATTAATTTGTTTACATAATAAATTAGAGGGTGATACCTGACACCTATAAAATAAAATACATCTACTACCCAAGTTAAAATATTAATATTTTGAGTAAATTTCTTTTATTTTTTTAATTTAAAATACTAATATATTATTAAAGATGTTGCTAAGTGGGTGTAATCTTTTTTATTATATTGTTAAAATTGTTGTTACATTGTTAATTTTTTTGGGTGAGTATCAAAATATACTTTTCTAATAAATTATTCTTTAAAATTAAAAGGTGATAATTTATAAACTAAGGGAGTACTGATGAGGGTGCAATAATTGTTTTGGAATTACAATGAAGAGAAAAGAAAAAAAAAATAGAAAAAATATTTGATAAATGAAATGGAAAGATAAGAAATGGAAAATGATAGATTCACATTGTTTTTAAAGTACTTTTATTTGACGTCCTAACGTCGAAAAAAGAAATAATGAGGTATGGGTTTACGTAGTTATGAGACTCTTTTAAAATAGAATTCTTATATGGTGATAATTTTATGTATCAATATAATTATTTTACAACTTCATAGTGCTTATATGATAAGTGGATTTCAGCGTGGCAAGTGGGTTCCAGTGTGGTATGGAGGTGAAAATTAAGGTTTAAAGCAGTTGATTTTATCTCAGCGTTGTAGTAACTCCGTTCACAAGATCACTGTCTCTTCGTTTTGTAATCATAGAGGAAGAAGCTTGCCTTGTTTCTTCAATGCACACAACATCTTCGTTGACAATAAAAATCATTGTTGCTTCGTTTTGCAATTAGAGAGAAAGAACTTTGTCTTCGTTCTTTAATGTGCAAAGTCACAAGTACGCCTTAGGTCCATTTGTGTAATAAAAAAACCGCAGCTGGACATAGCAAGCACGCCGCCACTCCGTTTCCGATAGAGGAATTGCGGCTGGACTTCGTTTCTATGACAGAGTTTTGGGATTCTGAGGACACGGGTGTTGTGCCATGACCACCACTGCACATACAAAGTGTTTAACCTAACACAACTTTTGACCACCCAGCCCAACCATCAATTCTCTGGCTCCCTGACCTCTATACTTGAATTCCTTACATATTTTACACCATGGCATTCAATATAGGTGTGTCTTGATTCAACAAGGACCATCTACCAATGCCATCAACCAAGAGACATGGGTGTTGCACCATGACCACCACTGCACATACAAAGTGTTTAACCCAACACAACTTTTTTACTATACAACACAACCACCAAATTTGTAGCCCCCAAGAGACACGGGTGTTGCGCCATGACGACCACTGCACATACAAAGTGTTTAACCCTGTTTATATGTTTATATAAGTGTTTAACTCAACTCAACTTTCTGACCACCTAGCACAACCACCAATTCTCTGGCCTCTTAACCTCCATACTTGAATTTTTTATATGTTTTGCACACTGACATTCAATACAAGCGTGCCTTGCTTGAACAAGGACCACTTACAAATGACATCAACCAATGAGATAATGGTCCTGTGTTATGGCCAAAACTGTCTAACCCTGTTTATATAAGTGTTTAACTCAGCTCAGCTTTCTGACCACCTAACACAACCACCAATTCTCTGCCTTTGTCCATGTCACCTCTGTATGTCACCTCTGCATGTCTTCTCAGCAGTTGGCACAGGAGTATAATCCACGTGTGGTTGTCAACGTAAATCTTTCCTTTGAAATATGAAGCCCACGTAATTATGAAATCCTTTTGAAATGTATTAAATTAATATTGGTTTCCTCTGTTTTGATTTATATGGTTTGGTGATAAGTACTTTTTAACTTGTCAAAATAAAAGTAATTCCGAAAAATTACGAAACTCTTTTAAAATATATGATACCTATGTCCAGGTAGTTTCCTCTGTTTTGATATGTGGTTTGCTGAGAAAGACTTTTGAACTATGAAAAGTAAAAACCTCATACGTTCATATTACTCTTGTTTTGAAAAAAAAATATAATATAAATGATTTCTTCTGTTTTGATATGTTGTTTAGTATTTTTGAATGTGTTCATGGTTCTTCTTATTTTAAAAAAATATAGTTATAATGTTATAAAAAATTAAAGTGTTCAAATAATTTTTTCTATTTTGATATATAGTTTATTAATAAATATTTTTGAAACATAGGTAAAAAAATGAATAGTATGAATATAATACATGTAAGTGAATATTTTTTTTTATCATGTAAAAGTGTGAAATAACTATAATACTACGTAAGTGACATTGGCACATTGGCATTGGCATTATTACTTCTTCAGTTAAATTAATGTTATTGGGACATTGGCATTATTAAAGTTTGTTAATTTAAGAGTGATGAGAAGAGCAAGGAAGCAATTATGTATTCTTACTATAAGCATATCAATGGCTTCGCCGAGCTACTTGAAGAGGAAGAAGCATCTGACATTGCAGGTAAGCAGATATTGCTAAAGTAATTATGAGCATGCCCTTCGAGTTGAAAGGATTATTTTTCCTGAACCTGAACCAGCCCCGAGAAGTCTTACATAGTGTTTACCAATCTATAGTTATTCATTTCTATAATGTCTTTCTTTTCTTTAATTGTCTTTATAATCTTGGAGTGCGTGCCCTATTTTTATTTTCTTTGTTGTTATCTTGGGCTGATTGAAGAAACAGGGGTTTTGCAAAATTATTTTATTAAAAGGAGACTTTTAGTGATTATTTAAATTATAAGGTGTTTTTTGCTGAGTGCTAAAACTACTAAGCAGACTAATTATATACATGTGATATGTCAGGTGTGATGTTTACCATCGATCACTAAAGTCCTAAAGTAAGTCGTAAAGTTGTGAATTGAACCATATTAAGTTACATACATTGGACCATAACATTAGACTTACAACTCTGTTACAGAGGACACGCTGAAATTATATTTAAGAATGTATTAGAATTTGAATATCTTTGAATAACACTTAAATGTGATATTTTAATGTATAAGTTTTGTAAGACTAAGATGTGAGACTTATGAAATTTGTCGGTGGTGGTGGTAATGGAATTTATAAAATGATTACGTCAGCGGGTGTACGTAATGAAAATATAGACAGCGACGGAGAATAGTTTTACTTAGGTGACAGAAGGGCAATGGTGATTGGTACAGGCAAAGTTGGAATTTGGAAAGGTGTTTCGCATTTGCTTGGAAACTCCAACTCAACAAAATAATCAGAGCCTTATCGTTATTTTAGGTGACTCACCATTCTTCTAACTTTCTTTTTTACTATTTCTTTTCAATTTACTTTCTTTCTAATTGCACTTTATCCCCATACCACTATCACCATCTCTTTAAAGTACCATGACTGTAGTTGTGGGTATTTATACCACCATGGTTTTACCAAAATTGTTGTTAGACTCTACATATATAACTATGCTTTTTATGGTCATCAAACTTATCTTCTTTTAATCACAACTCTACCAATAAGGATTCTAAAAACTTTGTTATAATACACTTGTAACCATTATTAATGGAGATTTTTTCAGTAATAAATTCATCTTTCTTTATAAATCATTTCAAAAGACAATTCATCATCTAGTCGTCCAATTTGTTCAAAATTAAACAATATGCATCTCTTATTAATTAATTATTCAATGGATAACATAAATCTATTATGTTAAGGATTTTTAAAATTAAAGATAGTATCATTATTCTCTTGTGTAGATGTAATTTATGTGTTGTTGGTGGAAGATCTTCTCTTCGTTTACTCAACTATTTATCTAATTAACCTAGGAATGAAGAATAAGTTTTAAATCTAACACCACTAAATCCATATTATCTCTTTTAAATAATTATATAACTATATAAAGATTATCCATCTGAAATATCACTATGGACTATAGGATTAATAGTTACTCAATTTATTTATTTTGAAATTAAAATTACTTATTTTTCAAAATTTGAAAGATCAGATATAATAGTATTTTTTTTACTGAAAACAAAAGTTAGACATAGAAAAAACAATGAAGATCAAAATTGATTTTTTTAAACATGAAAAGAATGTGTCCACTTACAAATGAAGTTAAAAAACAAGAAAATGGTAAAATAGAAGTAGAATGAAAAGAAAAAAATGATACCTCTTTTGCCAGTATAAGATGAGCATGCGTAGGAGTGGAATAGAGGCACCCCTAAAGAAGAGTCTTAGATAGATGAGAGTGATGAGATTCTCCATCTTCAAACTTCTTCTGTCATCATTCCTTCTCTGCACTTTGTTGCAGGAACAAGCCAATGCCCTTAGAAAGGCAAGTAAGCTCTGCATTGCATTTTAGTTCCCACCACTCTTTCCTATTCAACTATTTTCACAGTTATTCTATTCAACATATGTAACGTATAACATTTCATTATGGATGTTCTGTTTTCAGACCTACATTGTGTACTTGGGAGGACACTCTCATGGACCAGACCCTTCTCCCACTGATCTTCAAACAGCCACAGATTCCCATCATCAATTACTTGCTTCTGTCTTAGGAAGGTAACACCACAAACATATTTCTTCTGTTAAATTAATGATATTGGGACAGTGGCATTAATTAAAGTTTGTTGATTTAACAGTGATGAGAATGCAAAGGAAGCAATCATGTACTCTTACAATAAGCATATCAATGGCTTCGCCGCCCTGCTTGAAGAGGAAGAAGCAGCTGAAATTGCAGGTAAGCAAATATTGTTTAAGTAATTATGAGCATGCCCTTCATTTTGTACACATCTTGAAGCCATGCCATTTTGCATTGGAGCAGAGAACCCAGACGTAGTTTCTGTTTTCCTGAGCAAAGAGCACAAATTGCACACTACCAGATCATGGGGTTTTCTGGGACTGGAAAAAAATGGACGAGTTACTGCAAACTCTGCTTGGACCAAAGCAAAATTTGGAGAAGGCACAATCATAGCTAATATCGATACAGGTATGCTTGGTGTTTGTTTTCTACTAAGGTCATCACCAATTCAAGTTTATGAAGTCATGTCTTTGTGTATTATTTTTATACCTTTTCTTATACCCTATCATTATTATTTTGAAGACATTATTTCAACTTTTCCCCTACTGCAATTCTCTTATAAAATTTGTATTTTAATAATTATAAGAGTCCTTTTCAAGATAAAAATATTTTTTTAAAAAAATCTTAAATTTATATTATATTTACATAATCTGTTTATTATAATTTTCATATTTTGATGATTTTTATAGATTGTTGTTCCATTGAAAAAAATTATGATTGTTCCCAACATTACCGTTACAGAGGAACAATAACCAAATTGAACATTAATAAAAATACAAGTCTTCTAAGATCATTGTATTTGAGGAAAAACTGTAAAAAATGTCTTAAGAGTTATATGACAGAACAAAATTCACAAAAAATAAACTAAAAAAATAGTAAAGTAACTTCTATAATAAATATATTATTGTTAAGAAAGTAAACTAGAATGAAAAAATACAAAATTTCAAGGCTTAAACAAATTTTAAAAAAAATTATTAAATAATTTGAAAATACTTAAAATTATAATTTCACACTCCTCTTTAATTAATAAATTCATATTAATATTTGTAATGCCTACTCGTGGTTGGTCTTTCCAGAAGATAGTCCAGACATTCAAAATTTATCAGACATCAACAAACTCATAATAAGTTATTATATTATCTTCAATTCAAAATTTTAATAAAATTATTTTTCTCCCTTATATAAATATATTTTAACTTTTTCATTTGTATTCGACTAAACTCACATCTATTTATAATCATTTAACTTTTACATGTGTTCAGTGTTTTTACATGCTGTTTAGAATTAAACCCTAAATCTAATTTATCCAGAAAATTGTATACCAATAAATCGTCGGTAAATTTACTTTTTAATATATTGCCTGCACTCCAAAATCTTTATACAATTAATTTTATATTACTTCACTTTTATTTATCTGAACTAAAGTCTCAATTTTTTAGTACGAACATTTAGACCGATATAGATAGAACCCATTATTTTATACACTTTTACGTTAATCTTAATTTTGTTTTCTGAATGAGTTAAACTCATTTTCTTAACGTGAATTAACGTGAATTTTCCGATCACTCACACACGATATATATATATATATATACACATTTGCCGGTGGGTTGAAGAGTCTTGTAAGGATGATTTATATTTAACTAATATTTTCTTTTAACATGTTGACCAGGAGTTTGGCCGGAACACCCCAGTTTTAGCGACAAAGGATACGGGCCAGTGCCTTCAAAGTGGCGCGGGAAAGGTGTTTGTCAAATTGACAGTTTTAATACTACACAGAAATACTTCTGCAACAGATCATTTTTCTTTCTTATTTCAACATTTAATTTTTATTTCAATCACCATAAAGTGAAGATTACTTTACCTGCGTACTGCCACATTAGCTGCAATGTTTATCACTGAAAAAACGTTGTTGTGGAATGCGTAACATAGTAGAAGCTAACATAGTAGAAGGTTCAGGAAGCTGATTGGAGCAAGAATATTTCTAAAGAATAAGGAGGCGGAAGGTGGGGAGATTGAAAGAGCGTTCCGCAGCGCACGTGACTTCGTAGGGCACGGGAGCCACACTCTATCAACCGCAGGTGGTAACTTTGTTCCTGGTGCAAACGTGGAAGGTAACGGCAAAGGTGTTGCTAAGGGAGGCTCCCCAAGAGCTCGTCTTGTGGCCTACAAAGCATGCTGGGATAAACTGGACGCAGGAGGCTGCCACGAAGCAGATTTACTAGCTGCATTTGATCATGCAATATACGATGGCGTTGATGTCATCTCCGCCTCTGTTGGTTGGTCCACTCCCTACCAGGAAGCCCTATTAACCGATGGTATTTCCATAGGATCATTCCATGCAGTTGCCAAAAATATTGTTGTTGTTTGCTCTGCTGGAAATGATGGCCCCTCACCTTCATCTGTCACAAACGTCGCACCCTGGTCCTTCACCGTTGCTGCCAGCACCTTGGACAGGGATTTCCTCAGCACCATTTCTCTTGGCAAGAATAAACACTTTCAGGTATATCATCTTTCTACCCTATCTCAACATCCATACACTTTTATTTTCTTAACTTAATTTCACCCCTTCCTGTATCAGGGTGCCAGTCTTAACCGAGGCTTGCCACGACCCAAGCGAAAGTTCTATCCTATTGTATTTTCTGTCAATGCAAAACTTCGTAATGCCTCCACTAATGATGCGTAAGCTCTATTTTTATTCTACTTTTATTTCCCAGCCTTGCTTCAAACATTTATACTTGTTACCTCACACGTGTATGTTGGTGCAGGCGTGTTTGCAAACCGGGAACACTTGACCCTGCCAAAGTAAGGGGGAGAATACTTGTCTGCATTCGAAGCGATAAATTACAATCTGTTAGAGAGGTCGAACAGGGTAAACTTGCTGGCGCAGTGGCAGTTTTTGTGCAGAATGATGCGCAAAGTGGAAATTTACTTTTGGCTGAAAATCATGTTTTACCTGCTGCAAGTATAAGTGGAACAGATACTAATTATAGCAATACTAGTGGTGCCAGTGGCAAGTAAAGTCATATATCATTAATCCCTTAGAAACCTCGTATTAATTCTATGTGTGCGTGTGTATATATAGTGAAGTACATCACGAATTTATAAATATGTTGTTGCAGGATGTTTGCTTACATGAGTGCTGGAAAAACATATCTAGGAGTAAAGCCAGCTCCAATCATGGCTGGATTCTCATCTAGAGGTCCTAGTGTGGTGCAACCGTTGATACTAAAGGTCTATAATATATATTTACATTTTGTTCAACCAACATGGCAAGATGCATAGTTTTTCATTTTGAAGGTAATTTGTTTCAGCCTGACATAACTGGTCCTGGTGTGGGTATAATTGCTGCCTTTTCACAAGCCGCGGGTCCTTCTAATCTTCCATCAGATACACGTAGGACTCTTTTCAATGTTGAACAGGGAACCTCTATGGCTTGTCCTCATGTTGCTGGCGTTGCGGGTCTTCTCAAAACATACCATCCTACATGGAGTCCAGCAGCCATCAAATCTGCTATTATGACTACAGGTACACCATGCTTAACAAAATGTTTTCTCATATTTACAAAATACAAAACGTTCATGTGCAACATGTTATCTGGAAAAGCGTTGGTGCATTATTAACAACTATGTTCTTGATTAATTTCAGCTACAACACTAGATAACACGAATAAACCAATTCAGGATGCGTTTAATAAGGTATCAACTCCATTCGAGTACGGAGCCGGACTTGTTCAGCCTAACCTTGCAATTGACCCTGGACTCGTTTATGATCTAAACACAAATGATTACTTGAACTTCTTATGTGCTTCTGGTTACAATCAAGCTCTACTCAAGTTTTTTTCCGATTTCAAAATCTCTTACAAATGTCCCAAGTCTTACAGAATTGAGGATCTCAACTATCCTTCAATTACGGTGCATCATCCTGCCTCAAAGCCTATAAATGTTATTCGCGTTGTTACAAATGTTGGGCCTCCAGGTACGTATGTTGTGAATGCTCATGGGCCCAGGGGGATAAAGGTTCGTGTTCTACCAACATCCTTGACTTTTAAGAGAACTGGAGAAAAAAAGAGGTTTCAGGTTATTCTACAGGCAATTGCTGTGCCCCATGGGTTACCTTTATTTGGGAAATTGACTTGGACAGATGGGAAACACAATGTAACCAGTCCTATCACAGTACTGTAACCTTAGAAATTACAGTCATAATTGTCATTTGTGTGGTTGTGTGTGTTTGCATTTGCTATTTTCTATAGACCGTATCTTAGGTGTGTTTCCTACTCCTTTTGCATTCGACTTTGTTACAAAAATAAAGTATGTTCAGAATGTTGAAGTATTGAACTTTATTGCGTTGCAACTAGTTTGTAATTGACAAAATCATGTATTGAATTTGTATCTTCTAAAATTCCGTTACATGTTGAGACTCTTCTTTAAGATATAAGTTTAAATCTCATTCATTCTTATCAAATGAATTTGTAAATGGATGAATATATTTTAACACCACTGTTCCAAATTTACACTCATGTCAAAATATCACTGTTTACATAATAAATTGGTCTAACTTTTAGTTACTAAGCTATCCAACAAATAATTTTACACTCCAACCTATGATTCCCGTCAAAACTGATTTCTCTTATTTCTATTTTATTACATGCAGGCAAAAATTCCTTCTGCTTTTTATTTTTTATTTTATTTTAACCTATTCTGTCTCTTTTTTTTTTTACGCGAATAAGAGCTAAAATGTCAGCTACAAACGCTTTTAAAGGAACAAAGAATAAATTAACTAGCTTTTTGGTTATTGGAGATAATAGGGCAGAGAAGTTTCTTAGAAAATTTTCATTTTTTTTTTTTATTACACAACGGTGTGGCCAACCAACGGGTTACATTGGGAATAAAAGTATCCTTTTCTTTCTCCTATTCTCGGCCCTATTTCTCCCGCTGATGGTGCAAGAACAATGCTTCTTCTAATTTAAAGTTTCTTCTATGATAATTTGCTTCCTTGTAACTTCATTATCTCTATTCTTTGCCATGGTAGGTACCTTGAAGCAGTGGTAGTCCTGGTGGGGCTGGCTAAGCTCTAAAACAGCAAAACATATAATGTTTAACAAAACAAAATATATTTTATATAAAATTAAAGACAATAGAATGTAATGTCCAATCCACAAAATAAATAATGGGGATACGAGTATCACATTTTTTTTAACATTTTAGGTCATTTTCAATGGAAAGCTTATAATATAAGGTTTATACATCTAAAACAATATATATATCTCAATATATATTACTATTTTTTTATGAGCATCTGTTATCAGTTATTAAGTATAAGTACCTTTCGTACATCAATCATTCTCCTATCATAATCAGGCATCAATGAAACAGTGAAAGCGGAATTCTATAGGATTCGATCTTCTATAAAACTGCAGTAATCTGGACCGTTAAGCTAAATTAATTTGTTTGCATAATAAATGATAAATTAGAGGGTGATACCTGACACCCAAAAAATAAAATTCATATACTACCCAAATTAGAATATTAATAGTTTGAGTAAATTTATTTTATTTTTTAACTTAAAAAATACTAATATATTATTAAAATAGTTGCTAAGTGGGTGTAATCTTTTTTACTATAATATTAAAATAGCTGTTAAATGTTAATTTTTTTGGGTGAGTATCAAAATATACTTTTCTAATAAATTATTCTCTAAAATTAAAAGGTGATGATTTATAAACTAAGGAAGTACTGATGAGGGTGCAATAATTGTTTTGGAAGTACAATGAAGAGAAAAGAAGCACAAAAAAGGGAAAAATATTTTATATGATAAATTATTAAATGATACCATGATAAATGAAATGGGAAAGACAAGAAATAGTGAAATAGAAGTATGATGAAAAAAAGGGTAAGTATTTGATACCTCTTTTGCCAGTATAAGAAGAGCAGACACAGGAGTGGAATAGAGGCACCCCAAAAGAAGAGTCTTAGATAGATGAGAGTGATGAGATTCTCCATCTTCAAACTTCTTCTGTCATCATTCCTTCTCTGCACTTTGTTGCAGGAACCCACCAATGCCCTTAGAAAGGCAAGTTAAGCTCTGCATTGCATTTTAGTTCCTCCATCACTGTTCATCTATTCAACTATTTTCACTGTTCATCTATTCAACATATGTAACGTAAAACATTTCATCATGGATGCTCTGTTTTCAGACCTACATTGTGTACTTGGGAGGACATTCTCATGGACCAGACCCTTCTCCCACTGATCTTCAAACAGCCACAGATTCCCATCATCAATTACTTGCTTCTGTCTTAGGAAGGTAACACCACAAACACCTTTCTTCTGTTAAATTAATGCTGATTGGGACATTGGCATTAATTAAAGTTTGTTAATTTAACAGTGATGAGAATGCAAAGGAAGCAATCATGTACTCTTACAATAAGCATATCAATGGCTTCGCCGCCCTGCTTGAAGAGGAAGAAGCAGCTGAAATTGCAGGTAAGCAAATATTGTTTAAGTAATTATGCGCATGCCCTTCATTTCGTACACATCTTGAAGCCACGTCATTTTGCATTGGAACAGAGAACCCAAACGTAGTTTCTGTGTTCCTGAGCAAAGAGCACAGATTGCACACTACCAGGTCATGGGATTTTCTTGGACTGGAAAAAAATGGAAAAATTCCGGCAAATTCCGCTTGGACCAAGGCAAGATTTGGAGAAGACACAATCATCGCTAATATTGATACAGGTATGCATATAAAACTTAGTTAAAACTTGTTAGAGACAACTAAAAATTTGTATGATTTTATGATAATTTTTTTCTCTACAGTCACGGTCATTTTGTTTTCCTTTATATATATAAATTAATTATACTTGTTTTTCTTGTTCTAAATATAGGTAAACTTATTTTTGTTTATTATAAATTTTAAAAAATAACATAATTTTGTTACTTTATAGTGATTGGATGATATTTAGTTATTATAATAAATAACAATCATTGTAAAGTAATAGTATCTGACATAAAGGGGAGATAAATATTATATCATATTATTAGAAAAAAATAATTTAAAGAATAAAGTTCATAAAGAAAAAACCGAAAAAGATAAAAATCACTAATAGATTTAAATAACATTTAGATTTTATATATTTATATATTCATAAATTTGTAATCCAAAAGTCGGAAAAAAAAGAATAAAGGGATTGTAATAACTTTGATTTTGTATATAATTATTCCATAACTAATGGTATATTATTATGTTATTATAATAAAAGTGTGAAATGAAATATATATATATATATATATATATATATA
>Ga0209700_106127_pt1 | contig 19137 bp, 8 predicted proteins | sample SiratroredBW_FD_187528 | JGI IMG/M metagenome (GOLD analysis project Ga0209700, IMG submission 187528) | Root nodule microbial communities of legume samples collected from California, USA - Siratro red BW (SPAdes) (version 2) | ecosystem: Host-associated > Plants > Roots > Nodule | place: USA...
TTTTTTTTTTTTTTTCGAAAAAAAATATACTGGTTATTAGTAATATTGTTTCTTTGACTATATTATATCTAAAGATATTTTGAGTGGAATGAGAATCCTTTTACATGTCTAAAGAGTGTACATATACGTAGAGATTACAAGTTTTTTGTGTTTTTTTTATCGACAATAACAAGATTTAAGCACAAGTTTGTTGATAGAATATGACATCTTGTACTTAGTATATATTGGTATAGTTTAAAATTTTGAAACTGTAAACCTACTGTAAAATTTTCTAATCACGTTATAGAGGAAATTTATAAAAAAAAAAGAATTAATTCAAAATCTTCAAGTTAAAATTTATTCTAACTTAATTCTAATAAAATTAAGATTCATACAAAAAGAAGAAAAAATAAATCTAAGAACTAAAATAAAAACAAGAAATAAATCTATGAGAAATTTATTGCAGATCTTTATTAACAACACTTTCTCTACTTAACATGTCAAATAAAAATAACACATTTAAAAATGTACCATATAAAAACATCAGGGTTGATTAAAACAATAAAAGGTGATGAAGATTCAGCATTGATTTCCTATCGTCACCATCAACACTAAAGAAATTAACACATATTCTAAATACTTGCAATATTACACTGACATTAAAATGAAGTTTTTCAATAATTAATTCACTGAAAGCAAAATCATCATAAAATTATTAAAAGTTCTTAATTATACATATACTAGGCCTTCCGTTGTAAACCTCAAATGTTCATGTTTTTTGTCCCATGAGATGGTACTCATCAATCATCATTGTTACCAGCAGGTGGAGCAACAGTAGCAGCAGCACAACAACCCTTGTCTTTGCGGCCACAAGCATGGTTACTTTGCAACCCTAGACTGCACCAGAGGCACACACTTTGTTTACCACCACTAACATTCACATTCCCTGGGGACAAAACTTGCTCTTCTTGTTGCCCTTGGGGCTTTGGTGGTGGAAATAAGGGAACGTTCAAGTTGAGTTGAGGATGAGGTTCCTCTATGGTAACACCACTGCAGTTTTTTGAGCATTCACCTTTACCACCAGTTGAGTGATCATCACTGCTGATCTGCACCTTTGAATTGAGAAACACATTAAAAGGGTGGATTTGGTTGCTGCCATCCGTAGTGTTGTGGTTGCCAGTTCCATTCTCACTTGTGGCGGCAACCTCAGATACTTGAGAGTTTGCAGGTGGATCTGTGGTCTCAGTGGTTTCCTTGTTGAGTGGTTGATGGGTTACAGGGTCGATTCCATTGGCATAGAGCTGACGTTTGATGCTGGTGTTCCAGTAGTTTTTGATCTCGTTATCTGTTCTTCCAGGTAAACCTGATGCTATCTCTGACCATCTGAGAAACCATAATAAAATGCACAAAAACATCATTAACCCATGTCAAATCTCTCTCTTTACAAAACTTAAGCAGAAGAACCCTACATATGAACTCATTCAAGGGTGAGTGTTTCTAAATGGTTAAGTGTTTGGTTGACAGTATTTCTTCAATTAAAATTAGAGAGCACACAATTGATACGCACACCAAAAGCTTTTAAAATCGACACTCTTACAAATCTTATTATATGATGTGAATGATATACTAATGAATACACATAAGATTACTTGGTTTGTGTTCATACTTGTTTCCTAGTAAGCTATGCTGTTGAATGATGAAATCAGTTTCTTCTGGAGTGAAATTCCCCTTCTTGAGGTTGGGTCTCAGGTAATTCATCCATCTGAGTCTGCAACTTTTACCACACCGAACCAAGCCTGTGCAAATAATCAATCCATTAATTAGAATTGGACAAACATGCATACATACAATTGTGCATAAAGAGGAACATTGAAAATATTCAAAGGTACGAAAACACAGAAATATATCTAGTGATGATTTTCTTTTGTGAGTGAGTTTTCCAGAATGGGAATTCAAGACAAAACTCAGAATTTCAGATGCCCTCCCTTAGTTCTTTTTGAAATTCCATTTTAGAATCCACATTCGATCTATGTCAGATTCTACTAATATGTTAGCTTTTACTTCAATTCTTGTAAAAAATACCTGCTGCCCTAGGAACGCAGCTCCAGTTGCCTTCTCCATGACGGTTGACATAATTAAAGAGGAGTTCATCTTCCTCTTTAGACCATCTTCCTCTAACAATGTGTTGATTTTCACAGCAGGGTCCTCTACCCATTTTGTTGTTTGAGATTTGAAGAGAGAAAGAGAGAAGAGAATGAGAGAGAAAGGGGGTGCAATTGACTGACTCACTTGGGGATCTTCATTCTCTTAAAAAGAGCACATTGATTGAGTTGGTGAGAAAGGAGTACCGGTTATAATTAAGTCTGTTCTCCAATGGGTAGGTAGTCACTTTCTCTCTCAACTTCTTCCCTTTTTTTTTTTCATCACTCCCTACATTTATTTGCATTTCTAATCCTACCTCTTCTTTTATTCACAATTTCAAATCCTGGTAAAGGTTCTTTTATGAAAGGATTATACTACAATTATTAAACATTTCTCAACCTTTTTTAAGAACTAAGGGAGGGGTGGCTCTGTTCATTCTCCTTTAATAATTAATACTTTTCATAAAAATTTCTCAACAGACATATTTCCCTTTAAATTAAATGAATAAACATGTTTACATAATATTTTAGGATGATAATTTAATGTTTTATATATTTTCTAACACGCTAATTCTACTGCATATTTTAATTTGGTCAAATTTTATTAAAAACCATAAAATAAAATAAATTTGTTGAATAACTGTAAATAACAATTTTCAATATGATGTCCTAAATTTGGATTGCCACGCTGGACTGTGATGTAATGGCAATTACGCTCTCTACTCGTTTGCTTTTAAATATCAAGAAAGACATTAATAACTAATTAAAGTCACAATGCAATCTCTTGAAAATATTAAAAGTAAACTTTGTTTAACTTTGATGAACTTAGAACATCGTTTTCGTTACAATATATGCATAAAAGTTAAATTACACATCTAATAACCATTTTTTATAGAATGTAAATTTAATCAAACTAAAAATTAAATTTCATAAAATAACAACATATATCAAGTTTTAAATTATTTAAATTTTTATATATGTTATCTTTTTTTTTAACGACAAAGAATAAATAAAATTAAAAAAGACACTTTAGGTGTGTTCCAATCTTAAATAAATGTTACAAACTCATTGTATATGCTTTTGTTTCTTAATAATAATATAAATAATAAAAACCAATGTTAAAAATATATATTATTTTTTTTAACATTAAACTCATTATTACAAAATTAAATATTTGAAAATAATGAATTTACTAAATTTTTAAAATTAATCATACTTTATATCAAGTTGTAAATATTTTAATAATAAAATATTTTATTTTAACAAACTAATAAAAAATAAAATAACTATTAACACTTAATTAATTTAAAAAATCATATTATATAAGAAATAATTATCTAATATCATGTGAGATAAAACAAAAATTATTTAATACATAAATTTTAAAATAAAAATATTATTGATATATTAAAAATTTATTTAGTGCAACAAAGAATTTGTATCGTCCATGAAAAATAGTTATACAGATGCAAAATGTGCCACATGTACACAGAGACATGCAGTTCCATTTAGGGAACTACCCCACTCACAGCTTTGTTCTCTGCTGTAAAGCTTGTCTTTCTTTAATTGTTACATTAAATACATTGATTGGGTATTTTGATTTTGATGTGGAGAAAACATTAATGGGTTTTCTTTAATTTTGTTTTGTTATGCATGTAAAATATTCTGCTGTGTAAATAAGAGTGAAAAAGGTATCACAGTAAAATTTAATTATTGATGCCGATTTGTGTGAAGAGTTTTGTTAATGGAAAAGTGAACCAGCAGAAAGCAAAATTTGTAAAATTTTGAGAAATTAATCTTTTTATGTGGATGCTTATGTTGAAAGAAATTAATTTTATAGCTATATCCCAAAATTTTAATATTGTATGAATTAATTTTAATTACTCAATATTAAAAACTCACTTATTTCCTATAAAATTTTATATCAGAATAAGTATTCGTAGAAAGTACCTGCGATTCATAAAGTACCTTTAAAATTTTATGTGCGGAAAATTATTCGCAAGAAATATTTGTGGGTTTAAAAAAATCTAAATATATATATATAAATTCGCAGGAAATATATATATATATATATATATATATATATATATATTTTTAAAAATATATATATAAAAATATATAAAAAAAACAAAAATAAATATATATATATATATATATATATATATATATATATATATAAATTCGCAGGAAATATTTAATAATATTTTAACAAGTAGTAGAAAAAAATATAAGTAGTGTTTTTTGTGGATTTTCTAATAATTGTTTTTTCAGAAAAGTAAAATTAAATGTATTAAGTTTAATGTTTTGAAATAATTAATAAATTATTTAATGAAATATTGTTTTGTTAAATTAATTTTAAAATTCATCCTAAATACTTAAAAAATCATAACATCAAGAATAGATGTTTAAAAGAAAACTATTGAATTAAATAAATATGAAGACTGCCATTTAAAACTCTTTTGGTTTGAAATAACTTGAATGTTTTCTGTGTTCGTTTTCTAGTCTCATCCATTTTTGGTGTTTTCAGTGTTTTGGTGCTTTTAAGTGTTTTATTTTTTTTATTTTTTTATTTTTTACTTTTTTTTATTTGATATATATATTTTTTTACTTTTGAATCTTGTTCGCCTGAATATGTCATTGTTGTTGTGTAAAACATTTTGAATCTTGTTTCTATCAAAACATTTCTGTCCAGCATTAATTTTTTACTCCTATAATGTTTTTAAAGTAACAATTTTTTATGTTTAAAATCAATAGACATAAATATTTTTTACATTGTTAAATGATAATTTAGTTTAATAAAAGACAAAAACCATAAATAATATTTAATATTCATTCCAATTTACATAATGCTTATAAATGCATTATAAATGCATGTTTCTGTACTCACTCACAGTCAATCAAAGCTACAAACTTATCTTCTTCAAAATGTAATATATACTAGCAAATATTATAGAAGGGCTCCAAATTAACAATATTTATAGAATGACCACTTTCTCAAGCGTGTTACAGAAGCACCCCGAATTAATATTATTTATAGAATGATCACTTTCTCAAGCGTGTTAGCATGAAGTTTGTGAATTAGACATTCCTTAAAGTGTGTTTGCTTTAACATTTTGCACTAAGCAGTTTGCATTTAACCACAAAATGAAACAAGCTCACAGTTGTTCTTTCTCTGTATCTTCCTCTTTTAAATTCATTCTGTCACCATGTCATGTCTGGTCTGGCCTCACCAAACACTTATCCTTTATCTTCAATGATCACACTTAACACAGCACAAAGCCATGCTCTTTCTGTTCAGTTCTGATATATATATATTTTGGACTGTTGCAAAGTATCACATTACGTGGCTCATATGCATGCTCCTTTATCTACTCTTGCAATACTTTCCAACATTTACCTTCTTCCTTCTCACGTATTCCTAGCTGTAAATATTAAATATAAAAATGAATATATATTTTTAAAAAAGAAAACATTAATTTAGTTTCACAGACTGCCTCCAATGTTGTTTTATGCAATGTCTTTGTTAAATATAAAGGTATATAACAGTTTAATTTTACTTGAATAATTCTTGCAAAGACATCTAGACGTGGTTGGTTACTTAAGAAGATGATGAATGATATTGAATTTTTTTAGTAAAATACATTGCTCTTCTTTTGGTCGACAAAAAAAATATACTACTCGTTATTAGTACGTAATATATATATATATATATATATATATATATATATATATATATATATATAATCCAATGAAGATCAAACAAAGATCTTTAACACTCTAATCACGTTAGAGAGGAAATTTAGAAAAAAAGAAAGAATTAATTCGAAATCTTCAAGTTAAAATTTATTCTAACTTAATTCTAATAAAATTAAGATTCATACAAAAAGAAGAAAAAAAAAATCTAAGAACTAAAATAAAAAGAAGAAATAAATCTGTGAGAAATTTATTGCACATCTTTATTAAAAGCACTTTTTTCTATTGAACATGTCAAATAAAAATAACATATTTAAAAATGTACCATATAAAAACATCAGAGTTGATTAAAACAACAAAGGTGATGAAGGTTCAGCAATGATTTATTATGGTCACCATCAACACTAGAGAAATTTATGTCTCGGGGAACAGCAGAAACCCTTGTACATAATTAGCATTCATAAAACAGTGTACCAAAACCAGAAAATTTTACACCAAGATCTTACTGGTTGGACTGTCCCACATATTCTAAACACTTGCAATTACAATGACATTGAAATGAAGTTTTTCAATAATTAATTCACTGAAAGCAAAATCATCATAAAATTATTAAAGTTCTTAATTATACAGATACTAGGCCTTCAGTTGTAAACCTCAAATGTTCATGTATTTTGTCCCATGAGATGGTACTCATCAATCATCACTGTTACCAGCAGGTGGAGCAACAGTAGCAGCAGCACAACAACCCTTGTCTTTGCGGCTACAAGCATGGCTACTTTGCAACCCTAGACTGCACCAGAGGCACGCACTTTGTTTACCACCACTAACATTCACATTCCCTGGGGACAAAACTTGCTCTTCTTGTTGCCCTTGGGGCTTTGGTGGTGGAAATAAGGGAAGGCTCAAGTTAAGTTCAGGATGAGCTTCCTCTATGGAAACACCACTGCAGTTTTTTGAGCATTCACCTTTACCACCAGTTGAGTGATCATTACTGCTGATCTGCACCTTTGAATTGAGAAACACATTAAAAGGGTGGATTTGGTTGCTGCCATCCGTAGTGTTGTGGTTGTCAGTTCCATTCTCACTTGTGGCGGCAACCTCAGACACTTGAGAGTTTGCAGGTGGATCTGTGGTCTCAGTGGTTTCCTTGTTGAGTGGTTGATGGGTTACAGGGTCGATTCCACTGGCATAGAGCTGACGTTTGATGCGGGTGTTCCAGTAGTTTTTTATCTCGTTATCTGTTCTTCCAGGTAAACCTGATGCTATCTTTGACCATCTGAGAAACCATAATAAAATGCACAAAAACATCATCAACCATTTCAAATCTCTCTCTTTATAAAACTTAAGCAGAAGAACCCTACATATGAAACCATTAAAGGGTGAGTGCTTTTATCTAAATGGTTAACTGTTTGTTTGACAGTGTTTCTTCAATTAAAATTAGAGTAATGAACACAATTCACACGCACACCAAAAGCTTTCAAAATCGACACTCTTACAAGTCTTAATATGCACAATACTTCAACGAATGCACATAAAATTACTTGGTTTGTGTTCATACTTGTTTCCTAGTAAGCTATGCTGTTGAATGATGAAATCAGTTTCTTCTGGAGTGAAATTCCCCTTCTTGAGGTTGGGTCTCAGGTAATTTATCCATCTGAGTCTGCAACTTTTACCACACCGAACCAAGCCTGTGCAAATAATCAATCCATTAATTAGAATCGGACAAACATGCATACATAAAATTGTGCATAAAGAGGAACATTGAAAATATTCAAAGCTACGAAAACACAGAAATATATCTGGTGATGATTTTATTTTGTGAGTGAGTTTTCCAGAATGGGAATTCAAGACAAAACTCAGATTTTCAGATGCCCTCTCTTAGTTGTTTTTGAAATTCTATTTAGAATCCACATTCGATCTATGTCAGATTTTACTAATATATAGCTTTTAATTCTTTAACTTCAATTCTTGTAAAAAATACCTGCTTCCCTAGGAACGCTTCTCCAGTTGCCTTCTCCATGACGGTTGACGTAATTAAAGAGGAGTTCATCTTCCTCCTTAGACCATGGTCCTGTAACAATGTGTCGTTTATCACAGCAGGGTGTTCTACCCATTTTGTTGTTTGAGATTTGAAGAAGAAAGAGAGAAGAGAATAGAGAGAAAGAGAGAGAAAATGAGAGAGAAAGGGGGTGCAATTGACTGACTCACTTGGGGATCTTCATTCTCTTATAAACAGCACATTGATTGAGTTGGTGAGAAAGGAGTAGCAGTTACAATTAAGTTTGTGCTTCAGTGGGTAGGTAGCATCACTCTCTCTCTCTCCCTCAACTTCTTTCAATTTTTTTCATCACTCCCCACATTTATTTGCATTTCTAATCCTTCCTCTTCTTTTATTCACAATTTCAAACCCTTCTAAAGGTTCTTTTATGAAATGATATACTACAATTGTTAAACCTTTCTCAACCTTTTTCAAGTACTAAGGAAGGGGTGGTTCTGTTTAAATGAAGAAACATTTTTACATAATATTATTTTAGGATGACAGTTTAATGCTTTATATATTTTCTAATACACTAATTCTAATGCATATTTTTATTTGGTTAAATTTTATTGAAAACTATAGAATAAAATAATTTTTTTAATAACTATGTAATTTTCAATATGATGTCCTAAATTTGGATTGCCACGCTGGCAATTTTGATAATAACTGTGATGTAATGGCAATTACACTCTAGTCTGTTTGCTTCTAATATCAACATAGACATTTAAAGAACTAATTAAAATCTTTTCGAAATATTTAAAGTAAACTTTGTCCAAATTTAGTGATGGTTTGCATGAACTTAGAACACCTGTCATTAGAATATATTCTCTCATATATATATATATATATATATATCTGCTGGTATAAAAGTTAAATTACACATATAATAATATTCAAACTAAAAATTAAATTTCATAAAATAACAACATATAAAAAGTTTTAAATATTTAAATTTTTATATATGCTATCTAATAGTGAGTCTCCAAATACTTTTAAATATCTTATTATACATTAAATTATTAAGTGGTGTGATAAACTTATAAATAATTTTAAACTTATATTGAATTTTTTTATGCCTAATCTAATTAATAAGAATATAAATTTTATGCTTAGATGGATTAAATTTATATTTTATAAAAAAAATGTTAAAGCCTTAATTTGATTATATTTTTACACACGGTATAAACTGGTTTAATTTGGAAGAGTTCTTTGTATAATACATTTTTTTACTTTAGAAAAAGTTAATTTTATAATTTATTATAAGATGTTAAAACTAGTATACACATAGATACATTAAAATACTCTTTATAATTTTCCAACTGGTAGCACAGTTGCAAAAAAAATTAAATATACATTCAATCTAGAATGTTGTTTCTTTATTCATTTATATATAGTTACAAAATACTCAAATTATCTGTTATGGTAGTTTCTTATATATCATAAATAAAAAGTTGGTTAACAAAAATTAAGATAAAATAAAAATAGTAAAGAAAATGTGTACATAAAAATATCATTATAAGAAATGCATTTTTTATCTATAATTATGGATGATAATTTACATTTAGAAAACGAATTTTGTCCATAAGATAAAGCATTAAAAGAACTTTATTTTCTTGAATGAACATCTCTCTTACATACAAAAAAGCTTTGTAATCAGTTTTTATTTATTTATCTATTTATAAATTTTGTTGCATAAAAAAAAATCCTAGAAAGCCTTTTTGAACTTTCACTTACTCCATGGACAGTCATCCCTTTTCATTTAATCAATTCTTTAAGGTAGGTACCACTGAGAAAAATATAATACAAACACACAACATAAGTTACTCACCAAATATCTTCTGATGCTAAAGAGCAGCTTAATAAAAAAAAGTAAAATAAATAGTAGATATATAAGATGCCACAAGAAAATCAAACACAAAAAAAAATATTTGCCTTTTGGGTGGTCCTATTACCAACTTCATTCATGCAACGTATGTTTTTTTTTTTTTTTTTTTTTTTTTTTTTTCTTATGTTGATGTCCTTGAAACAACATTGTGCATAAGGGGATACGACAATAACAGTATGAGTTCATGCAACCACACATCACACGATCCAATTATCATGTTTATTAGATAGTACTGCCACTGATGAGTATCTTTCCTAAAGAATGTCATTTTCAAACTTCAACCAACCATCCTCCTATGGCTTAAGTCATTTTGAGACCACATTCTGATTTTTAAGAACCTGGTTCTTACCTTGTTTTTTCTACTTCTAAAAGCATTTAGAGAAGAAATAAACGCATTTAAGAGTGATCAACCTGACTTGAAACTTTTCAACACTCTTTCTCATAAATACTTTTTACCAAAACAAGTTATATACAGCATATTAAATTTCAGTCTAGAATTAATTTTTATTAAATCAACTTATCTTAAACCCTAAATTAAATTATATAATGTATTTTAGGAATGTCCTAACTTTTATATAAATAGGACATAAACAAAGTTTAATACTAAAATAACTTATCAGAGCACGTGTTTAAGTAAGTTACAATCCTAAAAAAGAATTTCAGTTTTAACAAGTTATTGAAGTTACTTTTAATTGGACCTATTGTCAACTATACAAGATCATTTTGAATAAATTAATATATATATATATATATATATATATATATATATATATATATATATATATATATATATATATATATATATATATATATATAATTTGGTTGGTTAAGTAGATCTAAACCATAACACATGTGAGAATTATAACTGTTTTTTTTTTGGAAAATATGATTACATTTTTAGAAGTTAATGAGTAAATATTTTGGTAATGTCAAAGTTTTTATGTAATGTAAAGTTAATGTTATTATAAATTTATATATATTTTTACAGGGCAGGCATGTTCATCATGAGAATGAAAAAAATTGGTATTGACTACATTTAATAGATATAAAAATGTGCAATTATGATGTGAATATCAATTTTAGCATTTCTATCAATATTGAGAGGTCTGGAAAAGAAGTTTATTAATATTATATATATTTAGACAGACAATTTAAGAAGAAAGGTTGTATATCTCTATCCTAAGTAAATTGGGTAACAGCTAGGATTTAACACAAATTAATTAGAAATTAATGATTTGTATAACTGTAATTTTTATAACCTGATTAGATTTTTCCTGTTTTGTGCTTATTGGAAAAATAATTCTTACATAAGAAAAATTTAATTTATGACTTATCTTGAGAGTCTTAATTTTTTGAAAGATAATTTATTTTTAGTGATAACATTTTTTAAATAACACTTCGAGTTGAAGTATCCAAAAATACTTATTTTTTATTCAATTTATTCTTTCTTGATAAAAACAAAATTACGTGAACATAAAAAAAAAAGTTGTTGTTTACAAGACACAAACTCAAAAAAAAGAAGATAAACAGAAAAACATCCCCATTTTATTTCTGTCGTTACCAAAACCAAAACCGAATTATTTATATGATGTAACTCATGTATCCTATTCTCCTTTTTACATATGTTTCAAAATCTAATTGATACTTTATATTTTAATAGTTGATGTTGCAAGTCCCCTATTGTTTAATATGTTTACCATTGATATAGAATAAACTAATATAATAAGTAAACCGCGGACAAGGAAGCTTAACGTTTAAGAGAATTTATAACTATTTTTTTTTATGTTACGGTATTATTATTATTATAATTATAATGGTTATTAATATTATCATTAATATTATTAATTTTTTTATTATTATTAATATTGATATTATTTTTAATATTAAGGTAAATATTTTTATTATTATCATTATTAATATTTTTATTATTAATAATAATATTATTATAAATAATACAATAATAGTTATTATTATAAATATTATTATTAATTTTATTATTGTTATTTATATTATTATTATTAATATTATTATTTTATTAATTTATCGACAGATTTAATTAAGAATTTTCTGTCAATAAATTAATTGTAAAATTTTTCGTAAATAATGATATTTTACCAATAAAAATATTTTATGGATAATTTGTGTGATTATTTGTTTTTTCTTATAATAATATTTTGCATAGTGGTAGAAGTTTTTTTTTTCTCTTATCTTGTAAAAAGCTGGATCGTTATGTGCTGAAATTTATATGAATTTATTTTTTTCACTATATAGTATGACATATTAAATGTAATTAAATATTTTTTTTATTATTTTATTAATATTATATATGTATAATTATAAAATATAAATTTTATTTTATGATCTACTTTAATATTCTTTCCATATTATTTGTAATAAATGATAAATTTTTATTTTCAATATTGTATAATTATTATACTTGTAATAAAACTTTATGTTTATAGGATACGTACATTTTAAGATTAATTTTTATTTTTATTTTTTATATCTTTTTATTTTTTTATTTCATGTAGATATATCTACAAGTCTAGTTAAATCTGTTACTACGAAAAAAAAAAAAACTATTTAGATACTAATTTCTAACTACTAAATAAAAATTGTTGCTAATTGTGACTAAAATAGTTACTAAATTAGATTTTAGTTGCTATTGCTAATTTTGACCAAAATAGTTACTAAATTAGATTTTGGTTTACAAAATAGAAATAATGATTAAATTTAGTGACTAATCAAGTCAAGATATTTACTCACCAATATCATTAGATTTTACACCTAACTCATTTTGATGACCAACATTTCATTAGATTTTACACCTAACTCATTTTGATGACCAACATTTCAGTCATTGATAAAGAATTTTTTTAGACCTAACTCATTTTGATGACCAACATTTCAGTCATTAATAAAGAATTTAATAATACAAATGACAAAATTTTTGATAATTAATGATATATCAATTATCTTGATTTAATTGGTCACTAAATTTAATTATTAATTTTAGTTTATAGTTATTTAGTAAATAAAACCTAATTTAATGGTTATTTATGTTATAATTAACAATTTTTTTATTTAATAACTAAAATTAGTAACTAAATAACATTTTTTTATAGTGGTAATAAGGTTTGCATACTCTTAAAGTCCACCTTTTATTTTTTTTCCTATTTATGCATGGCTGTTAAAAAAAAAACAACGTGAACGAAAAAGTTAGCCTTTCCAATTTAGATTTATTTTATCATGAAATAATTTAAATTTTGTGAAATTTATTGTATCATATTATTTTTTATTTTATTTTAGTGTTTTTATTAATATTTAGTTGATTATTGATAGAAATATATATATATATATATATATATATATATATATATATATATATATATATATATATATATATATATATATATTATGATTTAGAGTTTTATTTAAGACTCTGAATCAATGAAAAATGAAGATGTTCTAACAGAAGAAAAAAAATAACCTCATATTCTTCTGTGATATGGTAACATTTGCTTCTTGTTTATTGGTCAAGGTAACGTGCACATCTTAATTGCTATATTAAGTGGGTCTAATGTGATTTTACTTTTAAGAGGGAATCCGGTTGTATATACATCTTTTCAGGAGTTATGGAACATGTATCTAAAAGCATTGTATTTGTATAAGTATGTAAATATTTGTATACATATTCCTATTTTTTAAGAAAAAAAAAACATGGAATCATGTAAATTATTTTAAGTTTATAGATATGGTAACTATATTGTATAAATGTATAACTATAATTATTCTCTAAATAATAAAATTTAAATTTACTAACAATAGATATTTAAAAATGGAAAGAATTTATGTTCTTTCATGAACTAATTAAGAATACAATATTTCATGATATGGTTTTTTAGTTTTATTTCTTTTTTCGTTATTTCACATAAAAAATTTCACAATATCACACATGTATAAATACAAACACATAATACATTCTTTTTATACCAAACTCTCAATTTGAACGTAAAATTTTTGAACGTGAAACTTTTATGTAAAAATAATCCAATAATGATATGATAATAGATATTCTGATAAATCTAAAAAATAAATTCAAATATTATATAAAAAAAATATAATTTTTATATATTAAACACTGGTATATATATATATATATATATATATATATAATATTAAGAAATAACATGGATATATTATGATGTACGTGCATTATATGCGCTGATTGTTGTTTGTGATAATGAATGGAGAAAGAATATACGATGTGTTCACATTAATCAATACTTTGATATAACCGCAACTAAACTTGATTACACTTTGTGAACAGAGCGGAGAAGATGAATTATAAGTATATCATAATAACATTTATTAAAGGAAAAGGTTGCATGTGTGAATGATTTTCAACAAATTTTGCTGCATAGGCAGCGGTGGCGGAGGCCTTCACATTTGCCACCGGTGAAACCTTCGGTGAGACACACCGGTTGCACAGTTGTAGTCGCTGAAGCATAAACCTTTGAACGAGTGGCTTTCTGTCCAACATTGTCTCGCCTCTGCTCTCTTCACCGCCACATCTATTTCATCATTCCATTCATTAATTTTACATTATTTCATTCAGACAAACACAAGTTAATTAATATATACCTTACCAGCGGTTAAGACCAAGAAGAGAAGGAAGATAAACCCAAGATTTTGACTCTCCATCAGATGCCAATTGTTGAAGCTGTTCCTAACTCAAAGTGATGAAACTGTTGGGTCTTTGTGCTTTGAGCTTCTTTATATCAGGAAATAATGATTTGAAACTGTTTTTAAAAATATCTCATTTCACACGTGACATGAAAAAAATATTTTAATAAATTATGACATTCACGTAACTATAAAAAAATTTTGAATCACATGATGAATTTTTATGTTTTGATATATAGTTTGTTGATAAGTATTTTTAAATTTGTTAAAATGAAAATATTTTTAGAAAGTGAAATTCTCTTAAAATATATGACATCCAAATTTAAATATTTTTTTTTATTTTGATATGTGGTTTGTTAAGAAAGACTTTTGAACTCATCTCGTTTTAAAAAAATATAGTTCAAGGAGTTTCCTCTTATTTAATATGTAATTTGTTGATAAGTACTTTTAAATCCGTCTAACAAATATAGAAAATAAAAACATCATGTATTCATATTTTTTATATTTTTAAAAAATACAATTATAATATTATGAAAAATAAGAACTTATTTAAGTGTAATTTCTTCTATTAATATGTGATTTACTAATAACTATATATTTAAAATCCAAATAAAAAAGAAAAATAAATATAAATGTAATACATATAAGTAAATAAAAAGTTTTATTTTTTTATTATATAATAATATGAGATGGGTGTAATAACACCTTGAAAGTGTCATTTTTCTTTGTATAATAGTCTCACATGCAAAGATACCGCGTGTTCCTAGAGAAATGCAGCTCCATTTAGGGAACTACCCGCTTTGTTCTCTACTGTAAAGCTTGCCTTTCTTTAATTGCTACATTAAATACATTTATTAAATACATTAATTGGGTATTGTGATTTTGATGTTAATAGGTTTTGCATGGTTTTGTTTTGTTATGCATGTAAATTTTTCTGCTATGCAAATAAGAGTGAAAAAGGTATCACGGTAAAATTTAATTATTCATGTCGATTTGTGTTAAGAGTTTTGTTAATGCAAAAGTGATTCAGAAAGCAAAATTTGTAAAATTTTGAGAAATAAAGAGTGAAATTGTGAGAGTAAAGAAAAACATGAAATAGAAATTAAATTTGTAAGGTAACGAATTTGTTTTTCACTAACCTGCTCTACCCTTCTCACACCTTTGTTATGCTATTGCAAACCCCATGTTTCTAATTGCTGCATTGAGTACATTACTGTGTTTTTAATTTTAGAGCTTCTAAAATGTATTTCTTGCCATATAATTAATACGAGTTTCTTAAAATTTATTTCTTTTATAAACAAATATTTTTTATTGTACTTTCAAGAAGAGTTTCTCAGGTCATTTCTATTAATAAAGTTTATTTTGAATTCTTTGTTCACTTTCTTGGGTCCACTGGTGTCACATGTAATTTACGAACATTTAATAGAATGTCTTCAATACTAAAATTTGATTAGTTCAAAAGCTAGCTATACTGGTTCCTACCAACTCACCACGATGTAAAAGTTTAATTTTTATTCTTAAAACATGCCTTAAAGATACCCTTATTAGTAAAAAATGTTATTTTAATATACTTTCCACAAATATAAGTTATTTAATATTAAAATAGTTCATTACATAAATAAATTGTGATAAAAGAAATTGTAAGGGTTTCATATATTCCTGAGATGGATTAAAATAATCAGTGAAGGAGGATTATAAGCACACTCTGCCCCCAAATTTTTTAAATTATATATATATATATATATATATATATATAATGAGAATTTAATAAAATTAAATTTAAATGATTTTTATTCTTTTATTTATATCATTATCATTTATCGACACCTGTGATCTATCTTTAAATACATTATCACCTTCAAAATATTATAATTTTAATATTAAAACATTGTAAGATATATCAATTTTCTACAAGTCAGAATCAAATTCTAATACTTATTATTATACCTTTAAGTAGAAAGTTAAATACATTTTATATTATTTAAAAAGAACAAAATTATCTAACGAAAAAAAATATAAAACATAATAAAACAAAATTTATAATAGCTTATCAAAATTTAAGACGTCTAATTCAATTAAAAAGAGTACACGAACCATTCTCATCACAAATAAATATATAAATCACTCCTAAGATATTAATTATCATGCATGATTTATATTATTATTATTATATTGAAGAATGAGAAAAAAACTATATTATTATTCTATATATTATTACTATTATATGAAATAATGAGAAAAAGTAACTATATTATTATTTTATTAGAATCATAAAGTATTATATTTGTTAGTTAGTTAATGAAAGAACATAAATTCTTTCCATTTTTTTTATCTATTTTTAATTTTTTTTCAAGAAAAAAGTTTAATAACTTTTTATAATTATAATAAACTATTTTTACAATATAATATTTTATATTTCCTTCTTCACCTTTCAATATAATAAATACGTATAAACTATTTAAAATTTATAAGATACAATATAATTAGTAAAATAATAATTATAGAAACAAAACTGTGAAGGACTCAGTCAGCTCCGCTCCTGCACCATCCAAAATTTGTTGAAATTAATGGGCTCATTCACCCCTTTCAATAAATAAATACTATTATGATCTATTGATCATCAATCACCTTCTCTCTCTGCCTACACATTTTAACATTTTTATCTATGATTATAACTATTATTAGTTAATGTCAACACATTTTAGTATTAATTCTACCTGTTTCTCCTCATAGATTAGGCCAAAATTTTGCATAATTTTCACATTCAATTATTCTCTCTTTCCGTTTTTGTTTGTATAATTATTTTTTTACTAATTATATCGTGTCTTATAAATTTTAAATAATTCATACATATTTATTATATTAGATGAAGAGGAAAAACTAAAATCGTATATTGTAAAATTATTTTATTATAATTATAAAAAATTATTAGACTTTGTTCTTGAAAAAGAAAAATTTTAAAATAGAAAAACTGGAAAGAATTTATGTTCTTTCATGAACTAACTAAGAATACAATATTTCATGATATGTTTTTTAGTTTTATTTTTTTCTCGTTATTTCACAAAAAAAATATCACAATATAACACATACATAAATACAAACATATCCATATTTATTCTTTCCATTATTTAAAGAAAAAGAAGTAATTTTATTTATTTACAATTATTTAAAGAGAAAAAAAATTCTTTATGATTTAGAGTTTTATCTGAGACTGAGTTAATGAAGATGTTCTAATAGGAAAAAAAATGACCTCATATTCTTCTGTGATATTGTAACGTTTGCTTCTTGTTTCCTTGTCAAGGTAACGTACACATCTTAATTGCTATATTAAGTGGGTCTAGTGTGATTTTACTTTTAAGAGGGAAATCCGGTTGTATATGATCTTTCCAGGAGTGATGGAACATATATCTAAAAACATTTTATTTGTATAAGTATGTAAATATTTGTATACATATTCCTATTTTTTAAGAAAAAAAAACATGTAATCATGGAAATTATTTTAAGTTTATAGATATGGTAACTATATTGTATAAGTGTATAATTATAACTAACTAAATAATAAAATTTAACCAACAATAGATATTTAAAATATGTTCTAAATTATTGAAAATATAAGCTTTTAAAAATTTTATAAATATTATTAGGGGTTTAAAGTTATTTGAATTTACTAATATTAATTATTTTAAAAAAACTTATATATGATTGTTTAAAAACTTTAAAATTTAAAAAATGTTATAATTTTTTATTAAATTCTAAACAATTAAGATTATAGAATTAATTTCAAATTTATATTAATTTAATTATTTAAAATTATTTATAACTGATGTTTTGACATTTAAGCTTCTAAAATACATTTCAAATTATTTTTTAATTTGTGAATTGTTAAAATAAAACAGTCGAATTAAAATTAAATAACTTTAATTACCAAAAAAATTATTCTATTTTTGAAAAAAAAAATAAAAGCATGTATTAAAACGGCTTTATTATAAAAGCATGCATAATTGGCATTTAATTAATTAAGAGTATTTTATTAAAGCCTGAAGTGTTACATTTAATTCATTGAAGGGCTCTATTGAAATTATGAATAGTGGATATTTCCGCTTCCTCTCCTTACAATTGTTGTTATTTTAAAGTTAATATATTTTTTTTTTTCAATCATACTCTTACTTTTACTACATTGAAAATTGTTTAAATATTAAATGGAGAAATAGAAAAAAAAAGGTATAAAATAATAAGTAATAGAAAAGTTAATTATTTTTCTTACTTTTTATCAAAAATAGAACCTTAAAGGGATATTATAAAAAAAAATGGAGCGTTAAATAATTAAACTCACATCCTTATTTCTAAGTAATTTATTTAAAATTACATAGAGAAATTATCATTTTTAATGAAATAAAACTTAAACGAATATTATAAAGTAGCAAATGGCTAAACAAATGGTTTACAAAATATATACTGTAACAACCTAGAAAATCTGTCATTTGAGTGAAATGGTAGAAGTGGAATAAACACTTGATTATTATATTATTAAACTAAAAACGCGTATTTATAGAAAAAGTAAGTAGTCAAGTCTCATTTCAACTCAAGCCATCATCTCTCTAAAAACCCCTAACCTCTTTTCCTCTGACTTCTCTCTAAGTTTCTGTTTCCATACCTCATCAGTTTCTCAAGCGGAGCCCACCGTTGGACTCGTGGCGGAGAATAGAGCAAGTCTA
>Ga0209700_106129_pt1 | contig 19136 bp, 9 predicted proteins | sample SiratroredBW_FD_187528 | JGI IMG/M metagenome (GOLD analysis project Ga0209700, IMG submission 187528) | Root nodule microbial communities of legume samples collected from California, USA - Siratro red BW (SPAdes) (version 2) | ecosystem: Host-associated > Plants > Roots > Nodule | place: USA...
TAGCATTTTTTTTTTTTCTTTTGATTTCCAATAATTTTACATTTTTGCATTTTTTTTTTTTTTTAATTTTCTCAATTCAATGGTAAAAACTAAAGAGAATATGAATATAACAACCAATTCTAATTTTTTTAAAAAAAGTTATTTTGCTTGTAAGAAAACAATAATAATTAATGTGATGCAAACTGTTCTTACCCGACCTGAGTCCGAGTCGTCTCCCGTGTCGATATCAGTCTATGACGTTACTTCCTACCTTCTGGACCGAATGGAAGCCAACCTGCAGAAGACTCTCCGACGCTCAAGTCAGTAAGGGTGTTTAGGTATGAAGGAAAAAGGTATAACTGTGTAAGGATCAGATAATACTTCCTGTAGACCTGAGTTGTATTTATAGGGCCTTGTCATTAAAGACCGAATATTGCCTAATAATGACATGATATTTGATCATAATTGTTCTTAAGGAGTTTAGGATCACGAATTATCATTTTCGGATCAATCAGTATCAATTAGGATATACGTTATTTAATTCTGATTGTTAGTGGGTTAAGCCTGCTATGAAACGGACAAACCTGGACCTGATTCGGGGTAGGTACATAGGCCCTCCGAGTTCGTGATGCTGACGAGTGGACTGTTCGTTAAACCGAATCGATGAGCGTCGTGAGGCGGTCCTGCCCTAGACTTTTTGTTGGGTGTGAGGCAGGCCCTACTCTTTGCGCGCCAAGTTTTAAGCTGTCGCACCTCGCATTAAATGGGAAAGGTTTGACGGAACCTGATGTGACTGGAGAGTCATTTCCGCTTCCCCACTGTGATCGTGCCACGTGGTCTTGTGTGACGTGGTTCAATCGTATCCGTTCGCTTTTAGGTGCCCTGCATTAAATGAAACAGAGGTTTTCCCTCTTCGTCTTCCATCAACTTTCTTTAGCTTATTCGAACGATTGCCTCTTCTGTGCGCGCATACCTCCCTCTTCATTTCTCCAAACTATTCCTCTACTAGGTACGCTCATGGCTTCCTCTGCCTCTTTTTCTGCTTCCTCTGATAGTCGTAGGCCAATGCTGGATAGGGAGGTCGTTTCTATGGGGGAAGCAAGTTCCTCCGAACGCACTCCCTCGGCCTTCAGTGAGTCCACGTCTTCTGTGACGGCTACTGGACCAGACGCTCGTGCGTCGCTTGCCCTTCCTTCCCCTAGGAAAAGGAAAAACCCCAAACCACTGGTGGTGAACCCTGGTCCTTCCACCAAGTCGAAAAGAGCTAAGGGTCCCTTGATAGCTGATCCTGAGTATTCTTGGGTGCGCGGTGATGTAGATAAGCATGTTTCTGTGTTTGATACTAGGGATAAGTTAGATCAATTTGTATCTGTTTACCCCATTTTGGAGGATTCGGTCTTGGATTATGCAGTGGCAAAACCTTGTCGGTCTTGGGAACGGGTGTACATGAAACCGAGGACCGACGATTATGATTTTTCCTATGTTTATGAATATATGTTTAAGGAATACTCCATGACTTTCCCTTTAACCGATTTCGAAGCTGGAATGCTGAGTCTTATGAATATAGCCCCAAGTCAGTTGCATCCAAACAGTTGGGCATTCCTGAGATGTTTTGAGTTAGTTTGTAGCCATCTCGGTTTCGAGCCTTCTTTGAGTGTGTTTACCTACTTTTACCAAATGAAAATCGACAAACTCGTGGGTTGGGTGTCTTTAACCGCTAGCCACGACACTCCCCTATTCTCCTTATACAACTCCTCGTACAAATTTTTCAAGACTAAATTTTTTAAGCTTTGCTGTCATCCCGAGGATAAGGAAAAATGCCTTTTCTTCCATTCCGATCATTCTCCTCGGTTTCCACTGTACTGGCAGAAACGAACTCGGTTTCCGCCTCGTCCCGACCATCGTCTTACCCCTGAAGAAAAATAGGCTATTGATGCCATCAAGCAGCTTCGTCGCCCTTTCAATACTTGGGAGATTCTCTGTCTTCCCCATGTCGAGGACCCTAACGCCCTGTTCATAGGTATATGTTTTTGTGCATGCATTCTTATGTGATTAGGTTACTTAGCTTTCTTTTCTGTTTTGCAGAGATCATGGGTCACAGTGTTGACATGAAGAAACTACGTGCTCGAGTCGGTGGTCGACGGGATCTGGCCGTCGAGCTGTAGGCCGTAAAGAAGAAGAAGTGTGGGGATCCCGCAGGCTCTTCGGATTCCCAGCCAGCGCCAAGAGATATTCCCGAACCCGAGCGTCGAACGTGGTCCCGAAATGCCGTCGTCCCCTATTCCTGAGGTCCAGTCCCCTCCAGTTGAGCCTGCCATGCCATCAACTGAGGTTGACCCTGCCAGCGCCAGCCTTACCAAAGAAGTTACTCCAGAAGTGATCAATCTGGAAGGGTCCCCGGATGGTGGCCCCGGTTCTCCAACACGCCGTGGGGAGCCAACTTTTACCGATATGGCGGCACATATACCCTCCTCCTCCGCGGGTCAGTCGTCTCGAGGTCCGGGTCCTGCCATTCGTCTAGATCACCTCAGCATCACCTATCCTGGAGTGCAATCTAACTGCCACGTGGAGTGCAAAGCGAAGGACTTAACCGGTGTGTATCCCTATGATGCCGAGTTGATGTCCAAGGTAGGTGAGGTGGGGTGTTTCGAGGCTGGCAGTGTGATGTTGGCCAGGTGCCTAGCTCTTATGCAGCATCACAGGTGGGCTACAGAAGTCAGGGTGGACTTGTGCCGACGGCTCGGGAAGTTAGAGCAGAAGAATGAGGATCTTATCAAGTCCAAGGCCGAGTTGGAACGGGAGGTTGAGACGTTGAATCAGGCCCTCACCTCCCGAGACGCGATGTTGGCGGACAAGGAGGCTCAGGTCGTTCATTTCCAAGGTCTCTCTGTGAGCGTCGTGAGGCGGAACTGACCCGGGCAGGTGAGGCGGTGGCGACATCGGAGGCGCAGGTGGTCAAGGTGAGGAATGAGATGGCCAAGAAAGAATCCGCCTGAAAAGCCGAGAAATTCGAGCTTGAACAGGCCTGCGTCGCGGTCTACGAAGACGGCTTTTTCAAGGCGATGAAGCAGACCCTTCTTCTCGCTCCCGACATTGACCCGTCCGGTTTCGACATAGATAGGGACGACGAGCAATCCGGCGGGGGTTCTGCTTTGTGATAACGATTTTATATTTAATGTATTTTGAGAACATGTTGAACTATGTATGTAATTTCAGAACTCAAGTATATGTAACTTGGTTTCCTGACTGCCTTACTATGGTTATTTATGTCATTATTGGTTCTCCGTTGTCTCAAGTTGACTCAATTCGGATTAGCTTGTTTGCTAGGGCACGGTTTTCCTTCGTTACCCTGGTTTATAGTCCAAGTACTTTTGTCTTGGTCTAATCCGGTTTGTGTTCTAAGTATTTTTTGACTTGGTTTTTAGGGTACAGTTTGTCTTCGTTAACCCGATTTGTAGTCTAAGTATTTCTGACTTGGTTTCTAGGGTACGGTTTTCCTTCGTTAACTCGGTTTATGGTCCAAGCATTTTGACTCGGCTTTCAGGGCACGACTAACCCAATTTTGACTTCGCGTTCGGCCTACGACTTTTAATCGTTAATCTGACTTGTATGTTATTTAGCTAGTTACGGTGTCAAGGTGCCACTTGAGGTCACCTTATATAATAAAAAATGTGCATAAAATAATATTCGTTGAATTGTAAACCAAATTTATTGACTTTATTCGAGGGCCTCGTTAAAACCTTGCTTGGCAAAACCCTCCTTAGGGAAAAATCCAAGTCAAGGAAAGAGTACCCCTTAACGGTTTAACTGTAATGCATTTTCAAATGAGTAGCATTCCACGTTCTGGGTACGGGTTTGCCACCCAACTCTTCAAGCTTATAGGCGCCGTTACCGAATGCGTCGATCACTCGGTATGGGCCATCCCAATTTGCTGCGAACTTGCCTTCTTGCCGTTCCCGACGAGCTTCGCCGACTTTTCGCCATACCAAGTCTTCTTTCTGGAAGGTTCTTCTACGTACCCGGGTGTTGTACCTTCTGGCCGCTCTGAGCTTGGCGGCTTTTGCCCGGATCCTAGCTTCTTCGAGCACCTCCTGCACCATATCCAGGTCAGCACGAAGGTTGTCGTTGTTACTCTGCTCGTCAAAGTGCTCTCGTCTCCACGAGGCTTCTCCGAGTTCGACAGGTATCATTACGTCGGTTCCGTATGTTAATCGATAAGGGGTTTCCTTGGTCGAGGATTGGGGCGTGCAGTGATAGCCCCACAGGACATTCGGGATTTCTTCGGCCCACAACCCCTTCAGTTGGCCCAACCTTTTCTTTAGCTCGCTTAATATGACCTTGTTGGCGGCTTCAGCCTGTCCGTTCGTTTGCGGGTGCTCGACAGTTGTTACCAGGTGCTTTATCCCGAGTCCTTTGAAGAATTGCTCAAAGTGGCGGTCCGTGAATTGTCTGCCGTTATCTGTTACCACGCTGTGGGGTAGTCCATGGCGGCAAATGACGTGTTTCCACAGGAAGTTCTGTACCTTATGTGCCGTTATAGTCGCGATAGGCTCGGCTTCTATCCATTTGGTGAAATAGTCGACAACAACGATGAGAAATTTCACTTGCCCCTTTGCTAATGGGAATGTTCCTAGAATATCCACCCCCGATCGACTAAAAGGCCAAGGTGAACAAATCTGATGTATCTCCTCAGGAGGCGCGTTGAAGACGGCCCCGAATCGCTGGCACTCTTGGCACTTCTTGGTGAAGTTCTGTGCGTCTTTCTTGATCGTCGGCCAATAGTACCCAGCTCTTAGCGCTCTGATTGCCATTGATCTGGTACCCGAATGCATGCCACATATCCTTCTGTGTAATTCGGCCAAGACGTATTCGGCCTGTGTGGGATCTAGACATTTTAGTAGAGGAATGGAGAATCCTCTTCTGAACAGTTCACCGCCAACTACAGTGTAGGAAGTCGCTTGTCGCCTTACCTTTCTTGCTTCCGCCTCGTTCTCGGGAAGCGTATCGTGAACCAAGAAATTTAAAATGGGCGTCATCCAATTCTCCCCTCCGTTCCGAATCTCAAAGACATCCTCTTGATTCCAACTAGGTGCATAGAGTACCTCTTGCATTAGCGTCCTGTGCTGTCCAACCTTCTTGGTGCTTGCTAACTTGGACAGGACATCAGCTCTGTCGTTCTCGGCTCGGGGAACGTGGACAATGTTAGCTTCATTGAAGTGGAGAGTTAAATTTCTTGCCACGTGATAGTATCTTTGGAGGAGAGGCTCTCGGGCCTGATAGTCACCATTCATTTGTCCTGCTATCAACTGTGAATCGGTCTGGCACCGGAGATTCTTTACCCCCAAATCTCTTGCCAACCTCAGTCCTGCTATCAGGGCTTCGTATTCGGCTTGATTATTGGAGGTGTCGAACCCGAACCGGATAGATTTCTCTACCGCTACTTCTCCGGGTCCTTCCAAGATGATACCGGCGCCGCTTCCCCTCTTGTTTGAGGAACTGTCTATGCTCAGTAGCCAAACGATTTTTTCCTCAGCAACTGGTGGTAACTCGGTGAGGAATTCCGCTAGGAACTGGGCTTTCATTGGACTTCTAGCCTCATAACGCAGACCGAATTTGGAGAGCTCGATAGCCCATGCTGTCATCCTTTCGGCCAGCTCGGGCTTCTGCAGGATTTGCTTGATGAGGTAGTCAGTTTTCACGGTCAATTGGTGGCTACGGAAATAGTGCCGCAACCTCCTAGCCGAGAATACTAGTGTCAGCACCAGCTTTTCCAGCACCTGATATCGTTCTTCCGCTGGTTGTAAAGTCCGACTCGTGAAATAAACTGGGCTCTGTTCCCTGCCCTGCTCGTATACTAAGACTGCACTGATGGCTGTCTGTGCTATGACTAGATATATAAGTAGCGGGGTTTGCAGCAGGGGACTTACAAGCACTGGCAGAGTTGACAAATCTTTTTTTATCTGCTGGAACATGCTTTCGCATGTTGTGTCCCATTCAAACGTCTTTGCTCCTTTGAGCAACTTGAAGAGCGGCCTCGCCTTCTTAGCCAGTTTGGGCAGAAACCTAGACAGTGCTGCCAACTTTCCATTCAGCTGCTGTACTTCTTTCACGCAAGCCGGGCTTCGCATTCCCAGGATGGCTTCGCATTTGTCGGGGTTGGCCTCAATTCCCTTCAGTGTGATCATAAAACCAAGAAATTTACCTCCGCCGACTCCGAAGACGCACTTATCCGGATTAAGCCGTAGATCATGCTTTCTGACTCTTGCCAAGACCGTCTCCAAATCTGCCGGGTGGTGTTCGGCCTTCTGGGACTTGACCACCATGTCGTCAACGTAGACCTCCATGGTCTTCCCCAGTAAGTCATTAAAGATTTTATCCATCAGGCGTTGGTACGTGACACCCACGTTCTTGAGCCCGAATGACATTACCCGATAGCAGAAATTGGACTGTTCTGTCATGAATGTCTTTGCCTCCTCATCCGGAGGGTACATCCATATCTGGTTGTATCCCGAGTAAGCATCGAGAAAACTCAACATCTTGTGTCCCGACGTCCCGTCTACCAACCGGTCGATATTTGGTAAAAGGTACGTGTCCTTGGAGCAGGCTTTATTTAAGTCAGTGTAGTCGACACATATCCGCCACTTACTGCTGCCCTTCTTCACCATGACCACGTTGGCGAGCCAGGTGGTATAGATGACTTTTCTAATGAATCCTACCCTGGCAAATTGGGATACCTCCGATTCTATCGCGGTGCGTCGTTTCTCCCCCATCTTTCTCTTCCGCTGTGGGACCGGTTTCACCTGTGGTAAAAGTGCTAGCCGGTGGCACATGAAGTCCGGATCTATCCCCGACATGTCTTCGGGGCTCCAGGCGAAGAGATCTGCGTTGGCTAGCAGAACTCGTTCTAACTCTTCCCTGACTTCTTGACTTGAGGCGAGTCCAATCCTCGTGGTATGGAGTCGGTCCGCTCCTACTGTGATTGTCGTCAAAGGTTCATCAAAGGTGGGCCGGTTTTCTTCAAACTCCGCTCTTAGATCCAGGTCAATCTCTTCGTACTCCTGGCTTTTACTCGTGGAATCGGGTATTGGTGCCGACTCCACGTTGTTACATTTGGTTTTGTCTGGCGATGGCTTTGCTACGACCTGGGCCACCTGTCCTTCGTTCGTGGTCCTCAGGGTGTAAGGAACAACCCTGAGGCTTTGCATATAGCATTGTCTTGCCTCCTTCGGGTCAGCCTTCACCGTAATTATCTCTCCATTTGACGCGGGGAACTTCATGGCCATATGGGGAGTGGAGACGACTGCTCCAACCTGATTCAGCGTTCTCCGACCGATCAACACATTGTAAGCTGTATCAGCATCTACCAGGATGTAGCGGACCGTTAGCGTTCTGTAGGCGTGTCCCCTTCCAAAGGTTGTTAGCAAATCAATGAACCCCCGAGAATGCACTTTTTGCCCTGCAAAGCCGAGAAGGGGCTCAGAGTATGCCTGGCTGGTGGACTCGGGTATTTTGAGCTTTTTGAAGGTTGGCCAATAAAGTACATCCATTGAGCTCCATTGGTCAATAAGGACTTTATGTACCCTCCAATTGGCTATCGTCGCTGTCACCACCATTGGGTCATCTTGGTTTGGGTCATTGATTAAGAAGTCTGAATCCGAGAAGGTGATGGTGGGTTGCGAATGGGGTGGTAGATAACTAACCGAATTGATGTTCCTGTAGTGTCGCTTTCGAGAAGAGCTAGACGAACCCCCGCCAGCAAAGTCGTCCGCTATCATTACCACTGTGCCAAATTGGATCTCCACCATGTTGATAGATCTTGTCGTCGAATTGGGGTCCTGGCGTGTCTCTCTGTCTTCGGCTCTTTGATCTTTCGCTCTTTCTTCTTCGGGACCGTAACGTCCCTGGCCCCTGCCTCGACCTCGTCCACCGCCTCTTCCTCCACGGGTATCGAAATCTCTCGGACCCTCACGGAGCTGGCGTCCCCTCTAAACGAAGTGGGCTAAGGCGCCAGATTGAATGAGTTCTTCAATGAGGTCCCTGACCTTGGTGTAATCTTCGGTGCTGTGTTCGATATTCTGATGGTAGCTGCATCGGAGTGTGGGGTCGGCCCCGGGCTGAGACCGACCCGGTCGTGGGAGTCGGATAAGGTCCAGGGAACATGTTTCTTGTAGTACTGCCTCTCGCGTGGTGTTCAGGGAGGTATATCGGTCGAAGCGTCCCGGCCTGACACGTTTTTGGGATCGTTGGCCCTCGGTTATGGATTGGGGACGTCGCTTCCGTGCCTTCGTATTTTTCTCGATGCTCATGTACCTGGTGGCCCTCGTTCTCAGGCTGTCCATGTTGGGTGGTGGGTCCGCATAGAGTGATTCAAGGAACGGGCCCGGCTTTAGCCCGACAAGGAGCGAGTGTCTGGCTACAGCTGGGTGCAAATCAAGGATTGACAGTGTTGCTCGAGTGAATCGAGTCATGTAATGCCGAAGGCTCTCATTGTCCCCTTGGACCACGTTCTGGAGTGAAGCCGAAGAAGTTGATGCCGGTTTACTGTCCGCAAACCTAGCAGTGAACCTGGCACAGAGCATTTCGAAAGAATTAATTGAATTAGAAGGTAAGGAGTAATACAAATCCAATGCAGGTCCTCGAAGTATTGTCGGAAACAGTCGGCAATGGACTCGCCCATCTACAGAAAAGAGGTTTGCCTGTGTCATGTAGGACTTAACGTGTGTACTGGGGTCCATGGTCTCATCGTAGGTATCCATGTGCGGCCATTGCCATCTTGAGGGAAGTCGTGCCATCATTACCTCTGCCGTGAAGGGATGGAAGCCACTAATGTGTTCCCTCAACTCGTCCCCTAGTGGTGGGGGAGGAATTTCGTCGAATGGGGTACTGTGGTGGTGTTGTGAATGACGCCTGCTGGTCTCCCGTGTCCGTCCTGTTCGTAACGAACGGGCATGTTCCGTCGCCTGGCTTCTGGTCGTCAATGACCGAGTACGTTTTGTCGGCCGACTTCTTGTCGGCACCCTGCTCCCTGACGACTCATCAGAACTTCCCTCAGACGTTTCCCCGTTCCACTGTGTTGAGGGATTTGGATGAGGACTCCGAGATGACTGTCCCCCTTCTCCACGGAAGGTGGTCATGCGATCATAAAGGGCACGCATATCTTCATCATGATGCCTCTGCTGGTTTCGGATCCGGGCGTCGATCCTGTCTTGCGCTTCCTGCAAGGTGTTTTGCACCTGGGTTTCATTCTCCTGGAGGGCGGCCTGCAACGTGATCTGGACCTTGGTCTCGGTCTCCCGGAGGGCGGCCTTGACAGCCTCTACGCTTTGCTGGACGACCCCCTGGAGGGTTTCCAATGTGGTTGGGTTCATCCGTGCAAAGAAAAGGTAAATGTGGTCTTGGGATTAGTTTTACCAGGGCGCCACGGTGGGCGCCAAATGTTCTTACCCGACCTGAGTCTGAGTCGTCTCCCGTGTCGATATCAGTCTATGACGTTACTTCCTGCCTTCTGGACCGAATGAAGGCCAACCTGCAGAAGACTCTCCGTCGCTCAAGTCAGTAAGGGTGTTTAGGTATGAAGGAAAAAGGTATAATTGTGTAAGGATCAGATAGTACTTCCTGTAGACCTGAGTTGTATTTATAGGGCCTTGTCATTAAAGACCGAATATTGCCTGATAATGACATGATATTTGATCATAATTGTTCTTAAGGAGTTTAGGATCACGAATTATCATTTTCGGATCAATCAGTATCAATTAGGATATACGTTATTTAATTCTGATTGTCAGTGGGTTAAGCCTGCGATGAAACGGACAAACCTGGAACTGATTCGGGGTAGGTACACAAACTATTTACGTATATGGTTGTATATTATATCTACTGCAGACCACGTACATTCATAATTCACATTATGTAACCGAAGCATGCTCATAAAGCTTAGTTGGTCCGACTACCAGCACCGAAGCATGCTCATTCGTTGGATATCGTGTTCACACTAGACTATGTTGACCTGGTGACAACATTTGGCATAGGCAAGTCATACAGGACCCTAACGTCCGATACATTTTGGATGAAGCGAAGACTTCTTAAAACGTCATCATTGAGAGAAAGACGTTAAATAGGCTTGGGGCCGTTGTCTCTACATCTCACATGGCCATGAAGTCTTCTGTCGAGGACATGGAATGTTACCCATATAAAAATGTATTACAGTTATTTAAACATCAGTACATGTACTCTTTTCTTGATTTAGATTTTTTCCTAACGAGAGTTTTGTCAAGCAAGGTTTTAATGAGGCATGCATGTGGAATAAAATTATTATTCATTATATATTTCTTTCATTTCTTGATTTATCCTTATCATAGAGCTCGGATGAGTAAACACGCTCAATTCACCGAACAACACAAGGTTGGGTAACCATTCCAATCAAAATACTACAGAGTTCAGATGAGCAAACATGCTCAATTGGGTAACCATTTACCAATTAAAATGTCATAAAGCTCGGATGAGCAAATGCATTGAATTCCCCAAAGAGCTCACGATTGGGTAACCATTCCTAATCTAATACTATGGAGCTCATATGAGCAAACATGCTCAATTCGTGAAAGAGCTCGAGGTTGGGTAATTATAGCTCCGAGTTGCTTCAAGAAGAGTCATCTTAGGAAGACATTGTACAATGTATTTGCGTTCATGGAATGTATTGAATTTTGATGGTTTTGCTCTGAAGTCTTCCCTATTTGAACTTCGTATACAAGTCGATGAATCCCACAATTTGGTCATCATACGTGTCACTACCTCTATCATGATGGCAGGATGACGATCCGAAAAGAAAAATTAAAAAAATTAATTTAAAAATTAGAGAGAGGAGTCGCCACCATATTTTATTATGAAAAAATCAAAATTGGATAAAACAAGTCTGTGAAATCGGATCTAGGTACGGGAGTCGGTTACGTGTGGGAAATGTATTAGCACCCCCAGAGCCCGTCCTAAGACGAGACCTTTAATCGAATGATTAAAAAGGAGTGTTGGTTTGAAAATGTTTACTTTTCTCCAAAATAACAAAAGAAAAGCGAGCAAGAACAAAAATAATAATTTTTAAAATAAAGGGTCCGACAACGATTGATATTGTTCCTACGTATTTCCATTCATGATGAAAAATTATGGCACACATAGTTCTAACTTGAAAATTGCTTGGTTGTTGGAAAATTAACTTTTTTTTTTAAATTTTATACTTTTTATTATTTTTGGAAAATTTCGTATTAGATATCGCTTAAGACATACAATCATTTGGTTATCTAAACAAAATATTTTTAAATTAAAATCCGCATGACGCGTACGACTATTTGTGATTGAATCAAATTTATTTTAAAATAAGTCCAAAAGAAGAAAGAAAAAAAATTACTCACTTATATTTTTTTAAAGTTCTTACAAAATTTAGATTTAGAAAAGATTAAAGAAATGAGATCAAATTGAGAAAAATAAACACAAAATTAATTGCGATGATAGTGTATTTTCTTTTAAAAAAATACAAACTGATTGATAGAAATATTAGGTGTCAAATATAACAAAACAAGTGAGTCCCATGGTACAATGATGTTGATGCGAGAGAAAAAAAAAAAGCAAAGCATATCAAAAGGACCCAAATTCTTTCTTTTCTTTTTTTTTTACAAATGGAATATGAAAAAAAGTGGAGTGTATATGGAAACATCAGAAGTGCAATTAAGTTAATAATCCCAATTTAAAAAGAGCTCCAACATCCAAACCCTTGCACTATCTTTTTTTTTATTAATTAATATTTTAGATATATCCGAAAGGAACCAAATTGTAATTATTATTTTTAGATATATCCAAAAGGAACCAAACAGTCAAACCTATTGAAGTGGCGTGCTCCTTGCACTTCCAAATTACTCAATTACGCTCCACCCTTCAAAGCTAAAGAAAACACTTGAACCATGCCCGAAATGTCACTTGAGACCAATTAAATCATCTCACTCCCTTTTTTTTATTAATTTAAATATCCAAAAAGGCTAAACTCAATACAACCCCATGCTCGAATATGTACTTCAATTGCTCTTATATGGCAATTGCTTCCTTCAACCCCACATTTGCTTTCTGCACCCCATCAAACTTTCTTAATTCCACAAATGTGCTACCTAGAATATTGAAAGGAAGACATTAGGTTGTGTGGTTTTGTGAAAGTGCAGTGGTGTTGGGTGAGGCGAAAGAGCTACCAATGACGATGGCTAAGAAAGGTGACGACAGAGGATCGGTGCGACGACAGAGAAGTGGTGGAGGAGCTATGGTAAAACACATTGCAGCACAGATCTTGAGAGGTAAGACTTCGTTTTTTATTGAAAATTTTCGTGAACCATTAGTGAAGCATTTGGAGAGGGATTTGTTTGATTTGGTTCGGTTGTTTTCTTTTGGTATTGGTTTGATTTCGTGAAGCATTGAAAATTTATCTGGTGTAAGGTGCAACGAGAGGGGTGAGATTTGTTTTTGAATTGCAGAAATCATTTTCTGTAAGATTTTTGGAAAATATTTTCCGCAATGTAATTTTTTTTCAAAAATTTCCTTCATTATTGAAAACTATTTCCATAAGCCTTTTATGGAAAAACTTGTCTGTAAGGCTTATGAAAAACATTTTCCATAGTAGGAGAAGTGTCCTATGGAAAATATTTTCCATAATACGAGAAGTGTCTTATGGAAAACATTTTCCATAAGACACTTCTCCTACTATGAAAAACGTTTTTCATAACAATAAAATTTTCTTACGGAAAACGTTTTTCATAAGACATTTCTCCTACTATAGAAAATGTTTTTCATAAGCCTTACAAACAAACTTTTTTTGTAAAAGGACATTTTGTGTTGTAATGTATTTCTCCGTTGCTCATCCACTGCTCCTCCATTGTCGCACAACTTGTCTGTCATCATCCTTTGTAGCTGTTGTTGTTGGTAACTCCTATTCCGTCACCCAGCACCAATCTTCTGCACCTTTACAAAACCACACAACCTAATGGTCAGGGCATTTGTGGAATTAAGAAAAATTGATGGGGTGCAGGAAACAAATGTAGGGGTGCAGGAAGAAATTAGGGCTAAGCCCAAACACCCATCCAACACCTCCTTGTTGTTTCTTTCAATTCATTCAACTTTTCACGTTAATTAGCTCCCAAATCCAAAGAAAAGAAAATGGGCTAAGCCCATCACGCAAAACCACACAACTTTTGTTACTCATTCACCAATCCAATACCATTCATTCTTTCTGCTTAATCAAATTGTACCAAATTTTTTTAACATAGGCTATGCACTGCTCGTCATGTCACTTGTTACCAATTAATTCATTTCACTCAATTAATTCAATCACGCTAGTTAATGTCATTTAAAACTATACCAAATCAAAAAGGAAGAAATGGGTTAAACCCATACTTACAAAAGTAGGCTCCTTCATGCACCTCCATAGCCTCTTCCTACACCTCCATAATTTTTGAAATTCCGAATTTAGATATAACGAAATGACAAAAATACCCTTCATGTTGCAAAAGTAGGGTTCTTGCATTTCACGATTTGAAATGGAAGGGGAAGGTTACGCACAACAGCGGTAGCAGAACTCGTGGTTGCTGTGGAGTGGTAGTGGTTGCGACGATTTTTGACTGACGAAGTGACGTCGATGATTGACGGAAGGTGTTGAAGGTTTTGTTGTCGTCAGGTACTTCAATTCGATTTTTTTGTTTTTTACAGATTGTAAAATCCGCAAGTAATTCGAAAAATCAAATTACTTGCAGATTGTACAAATCGCAAGTCGTTCAATTTTTTGAATGCTTTGCAAATTGTACAAACCATAAGTATACGTCCAAATCAAATGACTTGCGGTTTCTATAACCCGCAACTCTAATCTTCAGTGAAAAGGTCTACTAGAGATCAGAAATTGTTGAAAAAAGAACAAAAGAAACATCTTGCTCTTTCCAGGCGATCGAAAAAGAAAGAAATAGTGAATTTATTCAAGATAATTATGTACTTACAAAATACCGTCTCAATTCATCCTATTTCATCCTATCGAGGTTATTTTTTTATTTAGAATCTTCATTTATGTGTGGATAACACATACATTTTTTTTTATTTTTTTCTATAGATACAGTTGAAAGCTTTGATTAGTGCTCGAGCCGGATGATGAAAAATTATTGTCAATACCCGATTTTGTCCGGGTAAAAATATACCGTTTAATTTTGTGGGTGCTTTAATCAAAATAAAATAAATAAGTAAAATAAAGAGCATTTAAAAATAATTAAAAGCTAAGTGAATATTTAAAAATAATTAAAGAATTAAAAAAATAATAAAATCAGATAATGCTTGCCACGTGGCAAGCTAGGAGTGGAGAGTTTTACTCGCCACGTGGCAAGTTAGGAATGGAGAGGATTGGTGAATGGAATGGGTTGGCACATGGCAGAGAGAGAAAAAGAAAACGGAAATTAGTTGGAGGGGAGAGAGAATTGATAAAAAGGAGGAGGGGGCATTCGCTGAAAAGGGGGGAAAAGCAGAGCAAAAGGAAAAAGAGTAAGAGGAGTTTTGGAAAAATTGAAGAGAAGGAGAGCATTTTCGGATAGAGGAGAGTGAAAGACGGGTGAAGAAAATTCACTGTTGCCTTCAACAGGTATGCATTTAGTCAATGAATCACTTTGTGAACACTGCAACATCTTATCTTTATCCTTCATCTTAATCTGTTTTATATTGGTCTGTGCTACGAAAGTTTAATTTGATTGTGAATGGTATTGAATCTGAATGAGTTTTGTATTTGGGTCATCATGGTGTGTAGATAATTTGTTGAATCTGATGTTTGTGAAATATGCCACATTCGCTGGTAATTTCACTGCCATTTCTGAATCTTCAACATGTACCCAAACTCATGCTACTGCTACGAACTGCAACATCTCTTATTGTTATTCCTCTCCCAGTAATCAAAACCTGCAACCATAATACTACTGTGCCCTCCTATCTTGCTCTAGAGCGTCTCTCCATAACACATGCTAGAGATCTCCTCCATTTCATCACCTTCTCCCTTATATCACTTCCATTGATGCTGAGAATAGCGTTCTGTTATTACCTTCATTTTGCCATCCTCAAGCTTTGCCTTCATCTGCAAACCTCTAAGTTACGCTAAACTCAATCCACACAAATGCCAAACCCATGTAGTCATCACCACTGTTACTCCAAACGTCTTCCTCCATCCTCACCGAGTTAGTTACGCTCTAACATAGCCTCACCATCTTCACCATTCTCAACCAATGGCGCCTCTGTAACCACCTAAAATTCATCCACTCAATAACCACGAAACTATTGAAGTAACTATACCCACCACGGCCATGCACCCTCTAACATTTTCACCGTCAAAACTGCACCCCCTAACACTCACCTAGAGTTCATCGAGTCATGTGCCAAGCATGTATTTACTGCAGTATTACCAACCACCACCTTATGCTTCTTTCCCCTCTGTCATCATCTTCACCATCCCAGGCCTCCTCATGTACATCCAGTAACACGGAGCCTGGAGAGTGAAAGCAGAGTGGGTCCCACGCCTGGAGAGAGAAAACAGGGTGGGTCCCACGCCTGGAGAGAGAAAACAGGGTGGGTCTCACGCCTAAGTGGATTTTTGCTTGGTGATTGCTCCCTGCACCTTAGACCAACTAGGCCACCTTGATTTTGTTGTTACATTCTTCTAAAATAGAATCCAATACCTATTTCGCAAGCCATTTTGCACCTCCATATTTCTGAATCTGCACCATATCTCTCTCTAATTCCTAAAATACCCTTAATTTAATTGATTTTTTTTATTTTTAATCTTTTAACATTGGATTATTATTTTGTTATTTTTTTTAAAGTCTATTTTTCATAAAAAATTTTGTTTTAATAAATCCTAAATGACCATTCGCGTCATGTGGGATTTTTTTTTTAAATAATAATAATAATAAATATCAATTCATGATTTAAGTTCTAAATGACCACACGCGTCATGCGGAATTTAGTTTAAGGAGTTTCAATTTTCGTTTGGGATTATCAAAAGATCGAACGCGTCTATGATATGCCGAAATGAAATTAAACTTTCAAACTAATAAATATATAATAATAAAAAATAAATAAAAATATCAAATTTCTCAACATAACTCAAATTGGGTAGAACTACGTATTCCCTGATTCTTCACTCATTAAGGATGTTGATACGTAGGAGCAGGGTCAATCCTTGTCGGGTCCTTTAATTTAAAAGTTATTATTTTGTTTTTTTAATTGTTTTTTTTATATATTATATTTTTGGAAAAAATAAATATTCTAAAAACCACATTTGATTTTGATTATTTAATTAAAGGTACTGTCTTAAGACAGGCGCTGTGGAGTGCTAATACCTTCCCCACGTGTAACCGACTCCCGAACTCATTTCTAGTTCGCAGACTTATTCCTTATTCTTTTCCTAGTTTTTCCATACTTTTTTTCATAAAAAATTATGGTGGCGACTCCATTTATTTCTTTTTATTTATTTTTATTTGGACCGCCATTTCCGTCGTGATTTATAGGTCGCGACAGCTGGCGACTCCACTGGGGACTTATTATTTGAAAGTCAAGCCATTTAATTAAGTGATCAAATTTAAATGTGATTTTTAATATTTGTTTTTCCCTTTTCCTTATTTTTTTGTTTGTTGTATTCTTATAGGATTGTGGATTTTGATATGTTATTATATGATCTGAATTCTCACTGATTGATTGAATGAGATATTAAACCCTAGGGTAGAAGACATGCTTATCATTGCTATATCTGTGATATCTGCCTGGGACTTTTCTGGTTGTTTTGCAGGTGAGGGGTTGGGTGCATACAGGTTTTACTCCCTTCACACACACACTTTTCATGCATATTTCTTGAGTGGGATCCCTAATGTGCCTCTTATGAGAATAAGAGGGTGTATTAACTATAATCCAGTTTTAGCTCAGAGGCAATTTGGCTACCCGATCAGAGGAGCACCTACACCAGCTGTCTTAGTTCCAATTGTCTGTTACTATCAGGATGGATTTGTGAGTAACACTCTATGTCAGATCCGTAATGCTTGGAAGAATATACTATGCGCGGAAAGAGACACTAGATCATGGTCAATTGACAGAGAAAGCCCATATCAGCAGTGGCTACTAGATAGAGTAAGAGAAGTCAAGCTACCTTATAGATTAATGGATCAGGAGGTTTCAGAAGAACCTGTGCCTAAGGAGCCTACAGTTGACACAAAATCTGAAGAAATTCAGAAGCTAAAAGAAGAGGTTGAGCAGCTGAAGAAGAAGAATGATGTACTGAATAATGACATGTAGAGCCTTCAACATGAATACTTGAATGTTAAGGTGGACAATGAAAATTTGATGAAGACGCAGAAAGTTGATAAGGAATGTATTATGGAGACGACTCAGGAGTTAACTGCTTCTAAGGTTGAGCTGACTACGAGAGCTAGAGAACGGGAGATGACCATGCATGTCGAGCGCCAAGAAACCAAGCAGGACGGACAGAAGATTGTAGAAGAATTGTATGACTTACAGGACAGGTTCCACAGCAAAGAGTTGCAAATGAAAGAAATCATGGCAGAATATGAAGATAAGCTGAAAAAGGAGCAGTGGCAAAAGATGGAGGCTGAAGAAAGGCACCAGATGATGATAACCCAACTGGAGAATCACATTGAGGATCAGGAACGAGACATTATTCATTGGAAGACGTGTTTCTCACAGTTGGCTGCTTTAGCCAATGGAGCCATGGAAGATGTGCCTAGGATGCTGAGAGAGGCAAACTCATCTCTGATGTTTTTTAACTTCCCAGATTCTGTTCAGACTTTTCTTAATCATTGTAAATATTTAGTCTAGCAGATGAAAGTTATAATTGCTCGTTCTAGGGATTGATTTTGTTTCGTATTGGTTCTATACATTGTTTTATGATATCAGACAGTTTTTTTTCCTATCAATGCAAATACGGGTTCAATTTCCATGGATGTACGTGCAATTTTCACAATTATTGTTTAAACAACGTACATACAATTCTTATTTTTCATAACATTCATTTTGCATTTTTATTTAATTTTTTCATAATAAAAAAACAGAAACATATAAAGACGACAGATATTCCGTGTCATCGCTACAGAACTCGTGCCAACAGCAAAAGAATGGACAGCGAAGTGCAAGAGAGCATGAAAGCTGACATAGACCAGCTGAAAACTCAGATGGGTCAGATGTTTGAAATGATGGTGGCCTTGAAAGATGCGGTTACTGTCCGCAATGAAGAAGCTCAGTCTTCACATCCCCCTCTACTTCAACATGGTAACCCTAATATGGGAAATAGAAACATTCATGAGCCCCATCCGTATGGTATGCCTTCGAACTATGAGCCTGTATATGAAGAGTATGAAGAGCAAGGAGAAATGCCAATGGGTAATGCTGGTAACCCCAAAGGTCAACTTGAAGCTACTCAAATACCACTTGTTAGTCGTGTGGAGAAAGTGGTAGTTGATAAGGTCCCATCTCGTACTCAACCAAGGGTTCTGCAAATTCATGCTGGAGAAGCATCTGTGATGAAGAATAATGTGAATGAAGGCATTCAAAGTATGATGTTTAATGTCGATATGACGAAGAGCAAGCTGGAAATACTGGAAGAAAGACTCCGGATGATTGAAGGGGCTAGTGCTTGTGAGTTCGGAGATACTGCTGGGCTATGTTTGGTACCAGATGTAGTGATACCCCCAAAATTTAAGGTGCCAGAATTTGAAAAGTATAAGGGAGCTACTTGCCCAAAAAGCCATTTAGTCATGTACTGCAGGAAAATGGCTGCTTATGCTCATGATGAGAAGTTATTGATGCATTTCTTTCAGGAGAGTCTTACAGGGACGGCTTTAAACTGGTACATGCATTTGGAATCAGTTAAAATCCAGACATGGAAAGATTTGGTCAATGCTTTTATAAAGCAGTACAAATACAATATGAACATGGCTCCCAATAAAATGCAGTTGCAAAGCCTGTTCAAGAAAAACAATGAGACCTTCAAAGAGTATGCCCAAAGATGGAGAGAATTGGCTGCTCAGGTTGAACCACCTCTTCAGGAAAATGAAATGACCACCATGTTCATCGAAACATTGCAATCCCCATATTACGAACATGTG
>Ga0209700_106130_pt1 | contig 19131 bp, 11 predicted proteins | sample SiratroredBW_FD_187528 | JGI IMG/M metagenome (GOLD analysis project Ga0209700, IMG submission 187528) | Root nodule microbial communities of legume samples collected from California, USA - Siratro red BW (SPAdes) (version 2) | ecosystem: Host-associated > Plants > Roots > Nodule | place: USA...
TATTTTAAAAAAATAGTTTTACTTTTTTCAAATTCCTCCGAATTCATCACCACCATTAGTAAATATCTTTAATGTTTTGAGTATAGAGAGTAGGTATAAATAAATTTTCACCTTTAGTCTCTTAAACTTTTTTATGTTTGATAACTGCTATTATTCTCATTTTATAAGTTTTAGGTTAAATTGGAAATCTATTTTCTTAACACTTTCTATTTTGTATAAAGAAAAAAATGAAAAATACTTACATTTCAATTCCTAAATGAATTTTGTTAATAATAAATTGATTCTTATATAGAGATAATATAAAAACAATATTCACTTATTGGATCGTTATATGTGGTAACCTAATTTCATGTATAAGATGTTTTTTTAAAAAAAGAAATAGTTAGCTTTAAAAAAGGGAGTTTGAATAGATCTTTGAAAAAAAACTTTGAACCTTGACGAGGATCATCTAAAGGGTTTGGAGTACGTTCACACATATTCATAAGAGCTTTTAAAAAGGATGACCGAGAGTAGACGACATAGGCAATAGAAAAATAGTGAACACTTTGTTTATACTCATTCACCTCGATTTTTGCTACATTTAACTCTCCTTACAACCTGTAAAGGATTCCATCACAATAGATTGCAAGCATTTCTCTTTGACATTTTTAACTTATCTAAGTACATAAAGTCACTCCTAACTATTACCTAATCTCCCACTGGGATTAAGTAATGAGTACACAAGGCCTCTCAAAACTAAATACCTAAAACCTCTTCGAATATACAACAATAAAGTTGTTTTACAAGGTAAAGAATATCTTACTTGAGAGGATATTACAAAAGAACACTCCTTACTTATAAAGTCTTAACTTCACATTAATGAAAGTCTTACAAATAAAACTTACTTTATACTTCTATTAGACACAACAATAAGGATACTTAGAAACATTGAAACTTTCTTTACATTCAAGTTTACATAAAACATGTGTGTTTTGTTAGTTGTATTTACACACAAAAACTTCTTTTTATAAAAGTCCTAAATCAAATTGTTGAAGCTTTTATGTCGTAACTTGTCCTTGTGTGAATGTTTTTTAATAATATGTTTGACCTTAAGTTGAAATCTTTAATTGTTCCACTCAAAGTGTTGTAAAAAGGACCTTTTTCTCTACTATTTATTTCCTCTTTTGACAACACCATGTCGAGTATATAAACTATGATGATTAGTGAACTATATAAGAATCATTCTTGATATATGTTATTGGTCAACTTGTTCCTTTTAGATGCTCTATCATCATTAGGATGTGTTTGTTTTGTGTTGAGCATTTGTAGTTTTCATCTAAGGTATTTGTCTAACTTCTTATTTTAAGACTACAACAAATATCTTTTAAGCTTATGTATGCATTTTGCTTGGAGACTTCGCATGTTAATAATATGCATTTAATTCTTTGCCTAATATTCTTTTATGCTTTTTCAACATAGCGTCTTGTGATGAGTTACTCTTCATCTAACACCTGCCTAACACTCACAAAAATCTTTAGACATACAAAACCTCCTGTTTATTGTTATGGTGAATATTTTTGACATGACATTTAATTAAAGAAACAAATCTTATAATAAAATCTTGTTTCTATCTTAACATGTTTCCCAATTCATGAATCTGTTAATAGTTTCATAATGGTAAAAACTATTTTGTTGATAAGTTTCATATATATAAAGGTTATTTTGTCATAGTAGTAAATAGTTGAATTTGTATAAATTTGTTTTTATCAAGAATGGGATGTAAATAAAAATTTCTTGATTTTTTTAAGTTAAACAATTTTTTTATAAAGACAAGAATAAAACTTTCATTTAAATGGTCTTGGTCTAACTCACTCTTTTTCCAATGGAGTCAACTTGATATATGAAATTTTAAAAAACTAAGTGAAAATTTTTTAAACGCAATAAAAGATACTACGACTCGATATTAACTATGTTTACAAATTTTAATAAAAAGTGTTTTGAAAATAGTATATTGCTAACACTCTTAAAGTAATTATGTTATTTTAACAAGTGCGTTGAATTTGGAAGTTTATTATGAGTTCCATGTTATTGTTGTTTGATGGTTTAGGCATCACTTTTGCATTCTAGGCTTAAGTGAGTCAAATTAGATATCAAATTAAAACTGAGTATTAGTCGTAATCTACGGTTTCATTTGCATTAAAGATTTATATAAGGAACAATTGAATTTTTCTTTCTATTTTACTTTCAATACTTTTTCTTTTTAATTTATTTGAAATTTGTTCTCTTCCATCTTTATTGCAAGTTTTTTTTTTTTTTTTAAATTAGGACTTATATTTATAAAATCTTGTTCGGATTTGATTGATTAAATATCTCTCTGGTATTTATTTTTACGAGTTTTGTTACTACTTGCTAAGTATTTGTTGTAATTACTAAGTAATACATGTGACATGATATATTAACATCATTAATAATTTATAGAAAACAAATTGATCGATATTAACTAAGATACAATTCAAATTTTATTTTAACTTTATAAATTTTCTTGGATATTTATAAAATACAATTCCATTCTTACTTAAATATGTAAGTTTTGTTTATTTTGTGCTCATTTTTGTAAGGAATTTAGATTGAGTTTAAGAGGGAGTAAATTGAATTATTTAGGATTTTAATAAAAACAAGTGTTAAGAATAAAATTCTTCAGTTAAAACAACATACTACAGTTTTGGTGAACAAATAACAGAAAAACAATGAATCACAATTTCTAAATTGTCAAATAAAATTTTTATAAGATTATCTTGACAAAATTCAATTGATTTAATTTGTGCAACAATAAATTTCATATATTATTGAGAATAGTTTATAGTTTGAGATTTGAGTTCAGACTCTATTCAAGCGCCTCCTCTTTTAGAGCCAATTGCACCTTCAATTGGTGTCAAAGCCTATAGGAAAATGTTAAACAACATTTATGAATCAATTGTTTGAATAGTGGACGAAATTAAACCAACATCTACAAAAATATTAAGACTATGTTAAGTATAGTCATTTTCTATAGCCAAGTGAAGTGAGGTATATCTTCAAGAATTGTTCTTATGAGGAAATGAAGTAAGACGATAAGGTTGTGTGAACTTTTTGAGTATTAGACGAAAAAAAAATATGTAACACAATTATAAAGTTAAAAATCTCAAAAAATATCACGCTACCTTCCACAAACTTTATAGGACAAAATTAAATAAGACAAAGATCTTATAAACAATATAATCTCTAAATTTTATTTATATTCTTATATAAATATTTAATTGGATGTCACATGAAGCAAGTCAAGAGCTCACTTAAGAGCAAAAACGACATTTTTACTTAAAATTTAGATCTTTTTTATGCAACTAAAACCGAGTCTGTTAGAGGTACAAGATATGGTCTAGTCATTGTTGATGATTAAATACCAAGGAAAACATTGGAAATTTTTATTCCAAAAGTGATGAAGGAATTTTACTTGAATATTCTGAAACATCTAAAGCTTATAGAGTTTATAATTCTAGAACTTTGGTAGTTGAAAAAGCTATTCATGTAAGATTTAACGATTAGATACCCAATAAGAACTTATCAGAGCAAGAAGATATGCCTATATTTAACTTGTAGGAATTAAAGAATAGTCTACCCAAGGTAGAGAGTGAATATTGGGTATTGGACGATTAAGAGAATTCATTAGATGATCAAGAGTAGGCACCGGATGATGAACACGGGTAGCGGAAAAATTTGTTGTAAAGATAGAGAACCAATAGGGAGACACTCAACTTTAAAGAAGAATCATTCGATAGACGTAATCATTCGAGATCCCAACAATGGTGTTTCAATGAGATCCAAAGTAAGAGATCAAGTGGCTATGCTCTCTCAAATGGAATCCAAAAGTGTAAATGAAGCTCCCATGAAAGGGGAGCTAGATCAATTTTAGAAAAATGAAGTTTGGACACTTGTAGAACCACCATATGGAAAGGCTATTATAGGAGCAAAGTGGGTGTTTAGAAAAAAACTAGACAAACAAGGTAAGGTTGTGTGAAACAAGGTCAGAATTGTTGCTAAAGGTTACTTACAACAGAAAGGTTTTAATTATAATGAAACTTACTCTCCAATAACTAGATTAGATGTTATTCAACTTCTGTTGTCTTTTGCTGCAATTAGTTGAATGAAGCTATATCAAATGGATGTTAAAATTGCTTTTCTGAATGAATTCATTAAAGAAGAAGTTTATGTAAAATAACTACCAGGTTTTGGAAACACCAAAATGCCAAATCACATTTTTAAGATTAACAAAGCTTTGTATGGTTTGAAGCAAACTCTTAGAGCTTGGTATGAACGTCTGAACAACTTGTTACTTGAAAATAATTTTAAAAGAGATACTACTTTGTTTCGTATAGATCCTTTAAGTAATTTTATCTTAATACAAGTCTATGTAGACAATATAATATATAGTGCTATAGATGATATTTTGTGTAAAGATTTTCCTTATGTAAACTGAATTGAAATAGGTATGATGGGTGTGCTAAAATTCTTCTTAGAGCTTTAGATAAAACAAACAAATGATGAAGTCTTTGTACATCAAACAAACTATGTTAATGAACTTTTAAGGAAATTAAGACTAGATGAAGCCAAAATAATGTGTACCCCAATGCATCCCTCAACATCTCTAATCTAAGAAAAAGAATTTAAACTAGTAGATATCATTAAGTATAGTCAGGTGATCAGGTCATTATTGTATTTAACTGTATCAAGACCTGATATCATGTTTAGTGTTTGCTTATGTGCTCAAAATAAGACCTAAAAGAAGTGTGTCTAACTTCACTCGAGATAATTTTTAGATATCTTAAGGGTACTACTAATCTTTGTCTTTGATACAAAGCTAGAGGAAAGTTTAGCCTTTAGGGTTACCATGGTGCTAACTATGTTGGAGACAAGGTGGAAAGGAAGAGCACAAGTGTAGGTTGTCAGTTTGTAGGAGGTAATTTGATCTCTTTGACTATTAAGAAACAAGTAACGATTGTCTTGTCGATAATATAAGCTATATATGTTTGAACTTCACATTGTTGCTGACAACAACTACGAATTAAGAATCAAGTTGAGGATTACAACATCCATAAGACAAACATTCCAATTATGTGTGACAATAGTGTTGTAATAAGTTTGTCCAAAATTCCAATTTTTCACTCATGAGTGAAACATATTGAAATAAAATACCACTTCATAAGAGACTATGTTCAAAACAAAATAATTTTTCTGCAATTTATTCCTATGGAGGATCAACTCCCAGATATCTTCATAAAAGTACTTTGGTAGAAGAGAGATTTTCAAAATTGAGAGATCTTTTAGGCATGAGCTATATCAAAGAATCAATATGTGTATTCACAACGCTTAGGAGAAATAAGAAATAAGACTGATGGACAACCCCACATATATTCATAAAAAATCATGAATCATAACTAGGAAGATTTTGAATTCTTGAAATATTTTTCATAAATATTTAATTGATTGGAACTTTTTTAATTCTTGATTGATTGATATATTCTTTTGTGATAAATTGATTAAATTATTGACATTTGTTTACATGAATATTTGATTTCATAGAAAATTCCTTAGAATATTTGAGTGTTGATTGAATATCTTGATAAAATCTTTGATTTTCCTGAAAAAGTTGACTTTTTCGAATAAATGTGAGTTGTTGTTTTCCCTCTTCCATATTACTTGTTTTAATTTGAATCAATCCTTGGAGTATAACATTCAACTTGAATCCTAACCATCCATCAACCTTCCCTCTATCATAAAAGTCTTAAGAGAAACACCCCTTGAAAATATAAATTATTCGATTCAAATTCCTTCATGTGCCTCTTTCCCTGCCAACCAAGAAAACTCAGAAGAACTTTCCATTCTCTAAATGGAAAATACAAGCCAAATTTTCCAAATATATTTTTCTTAGAAGAAATGCTAGACTAGAGGCTCTACAAGCTGGTGCCAAGAGAGCTTTAGATGCATTATTGAAAGACATAGTAAGAAATGCTAGACTAGAGGCTCTACAAGCTGGTGCCAAGAGAGCTTTAGATACATCATTGAAAGACACAGTGGAAGAATGAGCAGAACATATTGAAAAAGAATAACAACAATACACCTCCTAGTGAGGACAAGGTGTTGAAGAAAACATAGGAGATGATAAGCAAAGTATTATTGCTAGAGCGCTGTCAAACAAGATAAGAATAGAGTAGATGATTTTCTGCACATGTAACACCTGAAAGCTCGTTGTACTAGGAGGATTTATAACCTTGCCCTTAGTTTCTACTAGCATAATAACAAGTCCTTAAATGATATTTTATTTCAAAACAATCCTACCCAACTACCTAGGTCTCTGCAGTAGTGATGATTTCGTTCACTAACTCGTTTTGCTAATGAAAAAAATGTTAACACCAAGGGTTGCTAAGTGATTTGATGAAGTCAACATGGATCAAAGCTTGTTAAGTGGATTGCTTGAAGCCATCATGGATCTTGATGAGAGTTTTGGTCGAAAACTTAGGTTGTGTGTGTGAGTGACTTTTGGTTTAAAACCATGAGTTGCATGATATATCACTTAAAGAAAACTCCATAAATTCACTTTTTTTTAATAAATAATTGGAACTAAGTGAGATTTAATAACCTTTGGAATTGTGTTCTTGTAATTCAAATTGCGTTGGGTTTGTAGTTTGGATTGGTGTAGTAGGGTTCTGCACTATTTCTTGGCTTCTGTGGAGTGTAGAGGTGGTGTACTATTGTGTGTAATGGGTTTCTTGCTTTGAGCAAGTGTAATTGACATTGATTGGATTGATCTTGGTGATCTTTTTAGTGAAATTCTTTGCTTGTTGACAAAGAGACTGGACGTAGGCCTTGAGGAAGGGTGAACCAGTATAAATCTTGGTGTTATTGAGCTCTCTTTATTTCTTTCTTGATTCACGATTCTTCTATGTTGTATAGTGTGAAATCTATCAAATTTTTAATTAACTGATTTTGGGTTTCAATTAATTATTTTGACTGCTGTTGTTGTTTTGTGTCATCTGCAATTAGATGTTTTGCCGGATTAATTCATTGAATCTTGTTCTTGGTTGTTGCTTGCATTTTTCAACTAATTGTATTTCTATTCAACTAATTGATATTTTGAACATTGTTCCATTTGAGAAATTTCAATTTATTGAGTTTCGCTTTCAACTAATTGTTTTCTGATTTTGGAAAAATCTTAAAAAATCACATTCCCAATTTGGATTAATTTATTATTTGGAACAATTTCTTATAATTAGTTGAGTTTTTGTTCAATTAATTTTCTTTTGAATTAAATTAATTGAATTTGTCTTGTTTAGCACTGAATGGTTTTCAATTGATTGTTTTTGTTGATCAATTTATTGTTTCTGGACTATGCATTATTGTTTACTCTATTTAGTTGATTGCTTTTGCGTTTCAATAATTGTTATTTGCTTATGGCTCAAATATATTCATACATTAAACATAATTAATTCTAATTTAATAAGCGTGTGAAAATAGATTACTAGTGATAATAATATTTCTAGTATAAAGAAGAAAATGTCTAAAGGATATCAAATCAAATGTTTCCTATTGAGACTACAATGGGAGAATTATGAGGATAAATTATACGATTTAATTGAATGATCAAGAATAGATATTACAAGCTTTCCACATTCATATTTTTACAAGAGAAGAAATGGAAAGAAGAATGAGACTTATAGAGAACAAGACTAATATATCTCATCTCAATGTTCAGAATTATTACATATATGGAGAGATTTCAAATTGATTGAAAATCCAAAAAGCGCATTGAATAAGAAGATTTTCAATAATGCAGAAGATTCCATTTACAGAAAGCTTCAGCGGTCATCTTCCAAATGGTTATATAAAGACCTTGAAGATGAGGAGCAAATATATGAAAAAGTGAACAACCACGAAAGAGTTTATAAAGCCAAAAAAAGAATTTCATTGTTTATATCTCCTATTTGAGAGCAATCAGAAAAAGGGTGATAGTACATGTTTAATTCGCACTTTTTTAAACTAATTGCATATTTTAAGTAGTTTTTTATTTTTATTCTATAGCTTTTAATAGAAATTTGTATTTTTTGTGGCATTTAGGTATTTTAGTAAAACTAGGTTAGTTTTTCTATTTTAAATAAATTTTTTAGTAGATTCCTAACCCAGGCTTTTGTTGATTTTTTCAGGTTCAAAATAAAACAATGTAACAAGAAGAAAAGAAAAAGAAAAATGGATTTTGCTGGAAGCAGATAGTGCTAGACATATTGGGCACTACATGATAAAACACAATAGCATTTTTGTCAAAGAAATTTTGAGAAATTAGAAAGACAATTTTAGAATTATGCAAATTACCTTAGGAACAAGACAAACAAAGCATGATCTCGCTATACATGAGCACTTTTAGGATTTACAATTTCATTTTTTGACCTATGGATTTTCATTTTTATCTCTCAAATCAATATAGGGGTTTCAACATAGTGTAAATTTGGGGTTTAATTTCTTCTTCTTTTTATGGGTGCCTCTTCCATTTTCGTTCTTGATTCTTCTTCGCTTCATGTTTTATTTCTTCTTCGTTTTTTTTCTATATTCTTCATTTTCTTACCTGCATTTATGTTCTAATGTTTTCTTTTAATTTCTGTATTTGAAATTTTCGTTTGGAAGTAATACATTTCTTTATGGGTTACTCAATTTTTATTTGTGTTTGGTAAAGTTTAGTGTTCATCAATCGTGAATTACATGTTCACATGGGTTGAAAAAGTAGTTAAACATGTTTCAGAGATAGCTTTACTGTAGTTACATGGTTTTCAATTTTCAGTTTGTTCTTTAGTTTCTAGTTGAATCATGATTGTTGATTCAAGAAATTTTTTTCTATGGGTTTTCTTTATTACGATTTTATTTTCTTTGTTCTCTATTCTCAACTACTTTCTTTTCGTTTCCTTTGTTTTTATGCTTATTGTAGATTGTGTTATTTACCCATTTTTAATTTAGCAGTTTGCATTTATGATTGCATTTCAGTTTTACAATTTAGCTTTCATTTTACATTGGTTATCTTGTTCATTTCAGTTTTTTTTCTTCTTTAGTGCTCTTGTTTAGAATTCTGTTTTGGAAATGTTGTTTTAGTTTTAATACTACCAATTCTTTATTTTCTAATTTGCGATGGCAAGAAAACCTTTCAATGGAATCAACGAATTTTTGTTTTCTTAGATTCAACCTAGGTTTGTCCTTTACTACATTAGGAAAATCTTTGTTTTATTTTGAAAACTGAGACTAAATGGTTCATCAATGTACAAACCATTGTAAATCTTTTATTGTGTGAAGGATACCCTATTAGCTTTATTTGTTCTATCTGTTGAGAATGTATAGTATTGAGAAGTCTTAATTTTTGGGTGAGATTAAGATTGATATACTTGGAGAGATGTTTAATACTCGTTACTGGAGAGGTACAAAATACTTATTCCCATAGAGGTGTCAAAACTCATTTTTAGTGAAAGCTCTTAAGTTTTTTTTATCTACTTCTCTCTCTCATACTCTATTTTTACATTCCTTGAATTGTTTATATTTCCTGATTTGGGTTCAGAATTCACTCAACACCCCTTCTTGAACCAATTGCACCTTGCACCAATTGCACTTTGTTTGGATTAGGAAGTGAATTTGAGAGAGTGAATTTAAGATGAAAGTGTATAGAAAGTTGGACTTTTTAGATTAAGGGAAAGATAGTGAGATTTTAGTAGAAATGTATAAAAATTTATGGGTGGTGTGATGTGTGTAATTGATAAAATAATTTTTTTAGTAGATAAAATTGTAGTTAAAATTAATTTAAAATTAAATATAATTAATTTGTTGAGTGTGATTAATGAATTCTTTTTTTTTTCAATTAATAAAATTATAAGATTATCAATTATTTTAAAATAAAAATAAAAATAAAAATTAAATTATTATTTTAAATAATGATATTATAACTTTATATATTTATTTTGATTATTCATGTAATTTTTTTATTTTTATTATTTTATTCAATTTTATTATTTTTATTATTATAATTATTATTTATGATTTTATTATTATTTTTAGTTTTCTATATTAATATCAATAATATATTACTTTTACAATTATCTTATTTGTATTATCTTGTTATAAATTTATTATTAATATTTTGATTATCATTATTTTACAATTTTAATAAATTTATGATTACTTTAGTAATAATTATTATTATTATGGTATATTATATAATGAATTGTATTTATTTTATTATAATATAAATGTAAATATTAATAAATTGGTTATATTAAATTAATTATATAAAAATATAATTATAATTTGATTATTATTATTTTATAAATTTATTATTAATTTTTATTTTTATTAATACTTTATTATTATTTATAATTTAGTTAGTATTATTTTAATAATAATATTTATATTTTATTATTATTAGTACACTATATTATATAATTAATTATATTTATCTTATGATAATAATAGGATAAATATAAACAAATTAATAATGATAATGAATTATATAAAAATATATTATTATTGTAATCCATTTTGAAAACTTTATTCTCATATCTTGTTATGGTTGCGAAGAAACATAAGAGTCAAATTCTTGTCTCGATTTTTGTATTTAATTAAGATTTTATTTTTCGATTGGTCAGCTTTTCTTGCATTTTGTCGCATTGAAATCATCTACGCAAATTCATCGCTTAAAACAAATATACACTTAGAGTGTTTAAGTTTGGCTTTCTTAGAGTGTAATTGAGAATAAATCCATTATTTTAAATAAGAGTTACCCAATCAAGATTAATTAGATCTTAATTGAGATTATTGGTTAAAGTTATATTTTAAGCATAGTCTCTTACTTTTCTTTTTTTAATTATTTACAAAGATTCTATGGGTTCCAAATCTAATCAAATCTTTTGAAAAGATATTCTTCAAATTTTCTACAAAGGCGATCCTCTACAATTCTTACTTGATTTATTGTTTTAGATCCAATTTTTACGAGCTGGATTGTGTGAAAGTTAAAGGCACATATCTGGAACATAATTTGGAAACAAAATATTTGAAAGAAATTGAGAAAACGAAAATCTACAACTTTAATAGAATGAATATATTTACAAAATTAATCTTTGGCACATAAAAAAATATTTGATAATTGCAAAAATAATATCTAAAGAAAAGGAGATTATAAATAGAGGTTGGAGAAGGCATGAAGAGGACACTTTGTTGCATAACATAAATGCTAGTTTTATTGTCTTTTGTAATTCGTACGCTTTCCTCATCATGGAAGACTAAACTCCTTTGGGTTGATTCTCTTGTGATTTCACTATGAATTTTGAGGTTTCTGTTTAATAAAGAGTTTTGTTCTGTACATTTTATGTAATAATAGTTGTGCTATATTGTTGATCTTTTTGAAATCTATGTTTTTGGAAAAGCATTTCTTTTTGAACGCTTGTTGAGAATTCGATTGTTTTTCTTAATTATAGTTCTTCGTTAATTTGCTTAGTCTTAATCAATTGCTTGTACGCTTAGTCAAGAGATAAAAAAATATACATCTCATTACGCTTGGAAACGAGGTGAGATATTAAATATATTAGTAGACACTTGTTTTGCTGATAAGATGCTCTTGAATTTCATTGATGTTTGTTTGATTGAGTCTATGTCTATGAAGAGAATTAGAGGATAATAATCTTAAGAAAATCAAAGAAGAATTTTTTGTGAAAGAACTTGAGAGTCAACCTATTTTCTTTATTATTTTTAAACCATCTATTTTAATTTATTGCAAACAATCCTTAAACTCTTTTTTTTAATTTACTGTTATTACTAACTTTCTTTACTGTAGATAAATTTTGAACATTGATTGACTGAATTTACTATTGAATTCGTTGAGAGGCGACTTGGGGTTAACTTTCCCTTATGTGTACTATTATCTCTTTGGTGTTAGATGGTCTAACACTGTGTTAGGCAGTGAACATTGGAATTCTTCTAATTTGTTCGTGAAACAAAAGAGATCAAGTTGCAACTTCTTTTCCTTTGAGACTCTTTAACCAACTAGGTTCTTTTTCTTTTTTGGTTTTTTGTTTGACTTCTCTTACACTAGGTTTGGTTAGCTTCTTTAACAAATCTTCTAATCAAATAGATAGAAGTATCATTTGTTATATTTTCTTTTTGCAATTGAAATACATGAGATTAGATTATTTCTTGTAAAATTAAATATATTTAGATTTTGGTAGTCTTAACTTAAGTTCTTATTCTATAAAGTTTAGAGTCTTTACATGGTGCATTTTGAACTATTCTTTTCCTTTTGTTTTATTTTTTTTTTTATGTTTTTCATGTTATGTTTTTACTTCCTTGTTGTCTTAGTTGAGAACTCCTTAATAGTTTTTAGTCCAACTATTTAACTAAAGTTATTGTACAAATCAATAGATTCTTTAAGTCTTAAGAAAGATTTGGTGAGTCCCTTGTAAGACCAATAATTAGGTACGACTTTCATGTTTTGCATTTCGTATCAATTTGTAGTGCTAAATCAAAGTTAATAGTTATTAGTTTTCATGAGAAGAAGTAAATTAGTTTACGGTACCTTTCTATAAGAATAACCATTTGTTCATGTAGTGAGTTTGTGTCCAACAAAAAGAAATCAAAGTTAATAGTTATTAGTTTTCATGAGAAGAAGTAAATTAGTTTACGGTACCTTTCTATAAGAATAACCATTTGTTCATGTAGTGAGTTTGTGTCCAACAAAAAGAAAGAAAAAGGTAAGGGAGTGTTGAGAAACTCACGCTATAAACACAGGAATGAACAAAAATGAACGAAGATGAAGAAAATAGAGAACACAATATTTAACGAGGTTCTACAATTTGTCTATGTCCTCGGAAGCGTTTGAGCGGCTGTGTTTTGTTATTAGAGAGATCAATCACTAGGGTTACAATTACAGATGATTATATAAATAATCATAAACAAGTTACAATAACCAAAATACCCCCGCACTCCTGGCTCAGCCCACAAAGCCTATAACTTCCCCTATTGGTATTATGAGTCATGCTTAACAAATCTCCACCTTGGCGAATATACACCCCCTTAGAAGATATACAATCCGAAAGTTTCAAACACATAGTGGGTTGGACTACCATGCTTCTCTAGCAACTATAAACATTCAACAAATTCAAGCAATGCTTGAACTTGTCTGTGGTAACTGGCTTGGTTAACATGTCAGCTGCATTCTCCTCAGTACCAATCTTCTGCAACAGTATCTCACCAGATGCAATCAACTCTCTGATCTTGTGAAACCTCACATCAATATGCTTTGTTCTAGCATGATATATCTGATTCTTTGCTAAATAAATAGCACTCTGACTGTCACAATGCAACTGAACTCCACCTTGTTGAACACCCAATTCATTTACTAACCCAGTAAGCCACAAAGCTTCTTTTGCAGCCTCAACTACTGCCATGTATTCAACTTTAGTGGTAGATAATGCAATAACAGACTGGATAGTTGACTTCCAACATACAGGTCCTCCACTGATAGTAAAAACATACCCAGTTGTCGACCTTCTATTATCCAAATCACCTGCATAATCTGAATCCACATATCCAATAACCAAAGGATCACCCTGTTGATTACCAAACACAATGCCATGCCCCACAGTACCTCTCAAGTACCTGAAAATCCATTTGACTGCCTCTCAATGTTGCCTACCTGGTTTAGACATGTACTTGCTAACTTGACTAACAGCATGAGCTAAATCAGGGCGAGTACATACCATTGCATACATTAAGCAGCCAACAACACTAGCATAAGGAACCTCTGCCATGTCTGCAACTTCCTTATCTGTGTTAGGACACTGGTTTGAACTGAGCTTGAAGTGATTTGCCAATGGAGTGCTTACAGGCTTTGTATTGCTCATTCCAAATCTGTCTAGTACCTTCTCAACATAACCTTGTTGAGATAACCACAATTTCTTTGAGCTTCTATCCCTATGAATCTCCATCCCAAGAATTTTCTTTGCAGCACCTAAGTCTTTCATATCAAATTCTTGACTCAATAAAGCTTTCAAACCAACAACATCATCCAAATTTTTCGCAACAATCAACATATCATCAACATACAGTAGCAGAAAAATAAAAGAACCATCATCAAGACTCTTTACATAAACACAACAATCATACTCACAACTCTTGTAGCCAATCTGAATCATGTAGGAGTCAAACCGTTTATACCATTGCCTTGGAGACTGTTTCAATCCATACAAAGATTTCTTCAACCTACAAACCAAATGCTCATGTCCAGGTTGAGAAAAACCCTCTGGCTGCTGCATATATATTTGCTCCTCTAAATCACCATGCAAGAAAGCAATTTTAACATCCATCTGCTCTAAATGCAAATCCCAGGTAGCTACTAATGCAAGTACTGCCCTGATAGAAGTGTGTCTAACCACAGGAGAAAAAATCTCATCATAATCTATGCCTTTCTTCTGTGAAAACCCTTTTGCTACTAGGCGAGCCTTGAACTTTTCTCCTTCTTTTTCTGATACTGTTGGCTTCCTCTTGTACACCCATTTGCAACCAATAGCCTTCATTCCTTCAGGAAGGCGTGCTAACTCCCATGTCTGGTTTTTCTGCAAGGATTCCATCTCTTCTACCATTGTACCCATCCAATTCTCTCTATCCTGGCTAGTGATAGCCCCTTGAAAACTGGTTGAATCCTCACTGGTAATGTTAAGAGCAAAAGAAACCATATCCTCAAAACCCAATCTGGTTGGAGCTTTTACATTGGTGCGTCTCTCTCTATCTCTTGCAAGATTATAGTCCTGCAAATGAACTGTACTATAATCATCTGATGCTGGATTAGAACTTTCAATTCTCTCTAATGTTGCTGCTGCTGGGATATGTTCTAACTCCATTTGCACCTTTTCTTGATTTTGCTGCAACATGGACTGCTCATCAAAAACTGCATCTCTACTGATCACCACTTTCTTGTCAACTGGATCCCAAAACTTGTAGCCTTTCACACCTTTCTTGTAGCCCAGAAATATGCACTTCTTGGATTTTGCATCAAGTTTTGATCTCTCATCACTAGGCACATGCACATAAGCAGGACAACCGAATATTCTTAAGTGACTAAAATCAATTGCATTTCTTGTCCATACCTCTTCTGCAACCTTACCACCCAAAGAAGCTCGTGGTGATCTGTTGATGAGGTAACATGCCATACTAACCGCCTCTGCCTAGAAAGCTTAGGAAGCCCTGCATTCAATCTCAAACATCTAGCCCTTTCAGTCAACGACCTGTTCATTCTTTCAGCAACACCATTTTGTTGTGGTGTCTTTCGTACTGAAAAATGTCTCTGAATTCCATGCTCCTCACAGAATTTTTGGAACTGTGAATCAGTGTACTCTGTGCCATTATCAGACCTCAAATACTTGATCTTTCTACCTGTTTGGTTCTCCACCTCAGCTTTCCACAACTTGAACTTGTCAAAAACTTCAGATTTCTGTTTCATGAAATACACCCAAACTTTTCTAGAAAAATCATCAGTAAAAGTAACATAGTACATAGATCCACCAAATGAAGACTCTTTGGTAGGGCCCCATACATCAGAATGCACATAATCTAGAATCCCTTCAGTTCTATGCTTTACAGTCATAAAACTAACTCTAGTCTGCTTCCCAAGAACACAAAACTTACAAAAATCGAGCTTGCAAGTTTTAACACCATGCAACAAATTTCTTTTATGCAATTCAGTCATCCCACGTTCACTAAGATGTCCAAGTCTCATATGCCATAATTTTGTATTATCATCATGTGACTCAACAGAATGAACTCCACCTACAACTGTACTCCCTAACAGTTTATAGATATTTCCAGTAGTTATCTTTCCTTTCATCACAGTCAATGCACCTTTAACAATTTTAATGGTCTCCCTATCCTCATCAGCTTTAGGAATAAAACCATTCTTATGTAAAGTGCCCAAGGAAATCAGATTATTTTTCAATTCAGGTATATGCCTAACATCACACAATGTTCTAACAGTACCATCATACATCCTAATTCTGACATCACCAATACCAACAATATTGCAACATCTATCATCACCTAAATAGACACAACCAGAATTAGCTGACCTGTAAGTCGTAAATCACTCCTTGTTAGGCGTTATATGATAAGAGCATCTTGAATCAAGAATCCATACATCTGAAAACTGAGTAGTTGAAACAGAAAGCATCTCCCCGTCACTGTCATCAGATTCCTCATTCTGCACCACATTTACAGACTTGGATGAGTCAGCCTGTTTTTCATCATTTTGCTTTCTCCACCTTGGACAGTCCTTCTTCATATGACCTGACTGTTTACACTTGTAACATTGAATCGTCTTTTTACCCTTTAACTTTGATCTGAAATTTCGTTTTCCAGAACCATCCTTCTCTTGCTTCCTTCCACGTTCCTGACCACCCTTAATGTATAAACTATCACCTTGAGAAGAACTCTCCCCTACATTCTGCTTTCGTTGGTTGTGTGCCAACAACGCTGCAGTAATCTCCTTAACCTTGATTGTTTCTTTCCCATACGTAAGGGTTGTCACAATATGTTCGTAGTAAGAAGACAAAGAACATAACAGAATTATTGCTCTGTCTTCATCCTCGATTTTCACATCTAACTGCGCTAGATCTGTGATTATTTGATTAAAAATATTCACATGTTGTGAAAGATCGTTACCCTCCTACATCTTCAACCCATAGAGCTTCTGCTTAAGATACAATTTCTTCGTCAAGGTTTTTGACATAAATTGGGATTCCAGTTTCCTCCAGATTTCATCTGGAGACGACAAACTGATTACATGGTACATGATCTCGTCTGCCAAACACAATCGTATGGTTTCTGCTGCTCGTTCCTGCAGATCCACCCAATCCTCATCCTCCATCTTTGCTGGTTTCTGCGACTTTAAAGTCTTCAACAACCCTTGTTGCGCTAACAGATCCTTCACCCTCGTCTGCCATAATCCAAAATTACCGTAACCATCAAATTTCACAACTTCGAATTTAGCACCTCCTGACATAGCCATCTCAACTCTCTCTGATACCAATTGTTGAGAAACTCACGCTATAAACACAGGAATGAACAAAAATGAACGAAGATGAAGAAAATAGAGAACACAATATTTAACGAGGTTCGACAATTTGTCTACGTCCTCGGGAGCGTTTGAGCGGCTGTGTTTTGTTATTAGAGAGATCAATCACTAGGGTTACAATTATAGATGATTATATAAATAACCCTAAACAAGGTACAATAACAAATACCCCCGCACTCCTGGCCCAGCCCACAAAGCCTATAACTTCCCCTATTGGTATTATGAGTCATACCTAACAGGGAGCACTTAAACCAGGAAACCTAAAATTGAGAGGCCAATTAGATGATCTTCATTGTCAAAAAATTTATTGTCAAATGAAGAGTTGCACTTTGTAGTGTTCCATTTAGAATTTATTGTCAAAAATTTAAAATGCTTAAATGTTTTTGGATTCTACAACATTGGTTTTCTTCGTCAAAGTCCTCTAAATGAAAACTGAAATGCAAAATTCAATCCCCTTAAGTCAATTCCATGTATATTGTTGAATAATTAAAAGGACATTCTAGTAAGAGTGGATGGGTTGTTGTAGTCAAGCTCAAGAACTAATCGAAGTTATGATACTCCTTGTTAGTTATATTGCACTCTCAGAAAATAATTATCCTAAAATATTATGGATTGAAAGATGAACCAATCTCAATATTTTTTTTCTTTTACCAAGCACGACTGATTGAAAAATGAGGAAGAAGTGTGTTTCAGTATATTGAATAACTGCACCTTGCTTAGGATTTTAAGTCAAGGGTAATTTAAATAATCGTTCATCCTCTAATCCTTCTAGAAACCTTTTTTGAGGAAAAGAATGCGATAGAACTCCTAGCTCCAAAACAATACCTTGTAAGATAGATACGACTCATCCTTTGCAATTTCCTTTCATTTTTCTGTGAAGTATGTAAAGGTGTGCAAATTTAGAAAATTTTTAGATATTCGATACTACAAATATTATGAGTGTGTATATTTAAAAAGTAGTTGGAAATATAATAATATGTTATGTATTTTTGTTACTTCAAATTATAAATTTGAATTTTTTGTGTCCTTGTATCATGATTATCTTCTTTTTATTCTCTTCTTTCTGTATTTTAACATTTTCTAATTATAATATGCTTATTAAATTATCTTATTTAAATTAAAATTTTAAACTTTAATAGATTTGAATTGTTTTATCTAAATTATCTTTTGTTGAAACTTAATTTAAAGAAATTATTTTTTCTAAAAGAAAAAAAGAAAACATTAGCTTATTAAACGAGGAATAATATAAAATGTATTTAAATTTTGCTTTTTTCTTTTTTTTCTTTGAGAAAAAGTAATTAATATAAACATAGTTTAGACTAGATATTTTAGTATATTTATGAATTAAAAACTTCTATTATAGAATAGTTACGAAAGACAACTCAAATTTATATTCAAAGGTGGAAAACATCATTTTCAATAATTAAAGTTTTGTCATTAACATATACTTTTGTAATGATAATAAATTTTGTACTTGTAATGAATTTTTGTTAATTAAGTAAAGTAGCTAATGATATCATTTACCACTAAAAAGATTACATAAAAATATTAAAAAGTGAGTTAATTTATCTTTACAAGATCACTTATAAAGTGAAGATTGTCTCACTTATATATTACAAATTGATCTTATTTCTAGTTAATATGAAATCTTCAATATAAAAATTAACAAATTAAAATATTTATGATAAACAATATTTCATTCTTAAACTAAAGAAAAGAAAGAAATACATTTGTTTATTTGAAGACCTCTCCATTAGAGAGACTAACAATGGAAACCTAAACCTAAAACATATTGGAACTCCGTTCTCCTCTAGCCATGATATAACATATCAATTAATTCATAAACGAATATACTTTTGAGAGGACTTTAAATGCAATTTTGCTAAGTAAAAAAGCGTCTTTGACCGTAGTTTGAATAGTTTCTATAGAAACATCAGTGATATTTGCTTCATTCAAGGCCTCCTCACAAGTTTTAG
>Ga0209700_106131_pt1 | contig 19130 bp, 9 predicted proteins | sample SiratroredBW_FD_187528 | JGI IMG/M metagenome (GOLD analysis project Ga0209700, IMG submission 187528) | Root nodule microbial communities of legume samples collected from California, USA - Siratro red BW (SPAdes) (version 2) | ecosystem: Host-associated > Plants > Roots > Nodule | place: USA...
AAAACAAAAAAAAAATATCCAAAATATATTTAATTATTATATCATCATTTAATTTTAATCTATTACGTAAAATAACTTATTTAATTTTATAATAGTTGTTTAAAAATATTTATTATATAATTTTGATTTGTTAAAATTTGAATAATTAAAACAAAGATAAAAAGTAATAACAAATACTATATATTAATTATCAAATAATAATGTATAATATTCGTTAATGAAAAATAATTAAATTTATACACTCAGTAACAATTACTGAATAATTTATGTCTTAAAAATTAAAACTTTATTAAAATGTAATATAAAATGAAATAAGAAAAATACAATAATATATTTATTAAATATGAAGACTAACTTTTCAGAGGTCATTAGGCACACAGAGCTGTAAGCATGATTGGAACAGACAAACTGGGTTTTAATTTTGTTCAATTGTCGTGTCAAGTTTTCACGCATAGGTGAGACACACTTACATCTATTTATCAAGTTAAGTGTTGTGCCAATATCTAGTTTCCACGTAAATGTGGGCCCTTCTTCCATTTAATTCTTGCCAAAACCTCCTCAATATTCAATATTCAGGTCATAAAGTTTGCATGCAAGTGGAGATTTTTTAAGATTACATGGTATACAGATTTTTTAATATAATTAAATTATAACCTTGTTATATGTGTTGTCAACTAACACCACCCAATTTATCTAATTAAAATTAATGTAATTAAAATTAAAAAATTAAAGAGTCTCTTCTGCTATTCTTTACCTTTCTTTCTAAGTTTCAACCATATTTCAAACAGTCACCCATTTAAAATGAAGAGTCGTTCATTTGAAATAAAGAGTCACCTTATTTAATATTTAATTTTAAATAATTTACATCACTAAAAATGAAGCGAGTAATTATAATACAATAGTAATTGAAAAATTTATTTTATTTGAATTTGATAATTTGTATTACATTCACAGGCATAAGTGCCAAGAGTTAAGTGGAGGTTATTAGAATTTAATAGGATTAAAACTCAATTAAAAGTGATTTAAAACCATGTTAATAAAAAATAATAGACAGTGACAGGTGTAGAGGAAAAATATACAAAACAACACAGTACACCAAAAATACAAATATACATGAAAGACCAAAAATACAAAAATACAGAAAAAAGTTGAAAGATTCACCATTTCACGTTTACCATCTGTTTATTAATTGCACTGCTATTATCAAGGTTCTAGAAACATGAAGCTTATAAATGTGGCCATATTTTCATTTAATTTTTGCCAAAACCTCTTCACTTTCACGTTTGTGCATGCAAGTGGAGGTATCGACATTGATTTTTTAATCCAAGTAAATTATGACCTTGTTATATGTGTTGTCAACTAACACCACCTAATTCATCCAATTAAAATTAATGTCATTAAAATATTAAAAAAAATGAACAGTCTCTATTCTTTTGCTACGTCAGCCTCCCATCTAACCCTTTCAAGCAGTTTCTTCTCTTTTGCTACTCTAGACCTTCCCTTAGTAATATCATAAGTGGCAGAACACGCCGACCTCCCATCCAACCACTTCAAACACGTCAGCCTTCTATCCAACCCCTTCAAACACGTCGACTGAGCCCTCCATAAGTTCCAAAACACGTGTCGCTCTCATCCAACCCTTTCAAACTTGTCGGCCAAGCCTTTCATAAGTCTCAAAACAGTTCGGCCTCTCATCCAATCCCTTCAAACACGTTGGCCAAGCCCTTCATAAGTCTCAAAACAGCTCGGCGTCTCATCCAATCCCTTCAAACACGTCAGCCAGGCCTTTGATAGGTCCCAGAACAATTCGGCCTCCCATCCAACCCCTTCAAACACGTCGGCCAAGCCCTCCATCGGTCCCATAACACGTCGACCTACCATCCAACCCCTTCGAACACGTCGGTCAAGCCCTCCATAAGTCCCAGAACACGTCTCGCTCTCATCCAACCCCTTCAAACTCGTCGGCCAAGCCTTTCATAAGTCTCAAAACAGCTCGGCCTCTCATCCAATCCCTTCAAACACGTCGGTCAAGCCCTTCATAAGTCTCAAAACAGTTCGGCCTCTCATCCAATCCCTTCAAACACGTCGGCCAAGCCTTTGATAGGTCCCAGAACAGCTCAACCTCCCATCCAATCCTTTCAAACACGTCGGCCAAGCCTTTCATTTGTCCCAGAACTGCTCCGCTGTCCTACATATACTTTCAAACACCTCGATCAATCCTCTCATAAGTCCTAGAACAACTTCACCATCCTTCATATTCCTTCAAACACCTCGGTCAAGCCTTCAATAAGTCCCATAATAGCTCGGTCATCCCTTATCATACCTCCAAACAGCTCGGCCTACTTTCCAAGGCAATGCATGACTACAAAAAACACACACACACACACACACAAAACAAAAAAAATATCCAAAATATATTTAATTATTATATCATCATTTAATTTTAATCTAGTATGTAAAATAACTTATTTAATTTTATAATAGTTGTTTAAAAATATATATTATATGATTTTGATTTGTTAAAATTTGAAGAATTAAAACAAAGATAAAAAATAATAAAAAATACTATATATTAATTATAAAATAATAATGTATAGTATTCGTTAATAAAAAATAATTAAATTTATATACTCAATAACAATTACTGAATAATTTATGTCTTAAAAATTGAAATTTTATTAAAATATAATATAAAATAAAATAAGAAAAATTCAATAATATATTTATTAAATATGAAGACTGACTTTTCAGAGGTCATTAGGCACACAGAGCTGTAAGGATCATTGGAACTGGCAAACTGAGTTTTAGTTTTGTAAAATCTAGTAATAGGTGGTTTGTTCAATTGTTGTGTCAAGTTTTCATGCACAGGTGAGGCACACTTACATCCATTTATCAAGTTAAGTGTTGTGCCAATATCTAGTTTCCACGTAAATGTGGGCCCTTCTTCCATTTAATTCTTGTCAAAACCTCCTCAATATTCAATATTCAGGTTTGCATAAAGTTTGCATGCAAGTGGAGATTTTTTAAGATAACATGGTATCCAGATTTTTTAATGTAATTAAATTATGACCTTGTTATATGTGTTGTCAACTAAGACCATCCAATTCACCTAATTAAAATTAAAAAAATAAAGAGTGTCTTCTGCTACTCTATACCTTTCCTCTTCCTTAAGTTTCAACCATATTTCAAAAGAAGAGTCACTCCTTTCAAACGAAGAGTCACTCATTTAAAATGAAGAGTCGTTCATTTGAAATGAAGAGTCACCAAAAATATTTTATCATTTTAAAAAGGAATGATTTAAATTAGAAATGAAAAATAAATAAATGAATAATATAAATTTTAATTTGAATTATAGTGGATTAGATAAAAATAATCATTCATTAACATTTTTTTTTCAAAAATGTAGGCAAAAATAATGCTACCTTGCCTAATTTGTAGAATCAAAATTAATGTTATAGAATCACCCATTTCAATGTCATCCAAGTACCCTGGCCACATTATATACATAAAACCTATTTCTACCTTAAAAAATCTAAATCAAATAAGTATGTCAAAAATAACTATGAATAATATCGTCTTGAAACATTTTGACTCTACAAATAAATAAAAATATAATTATAAATATAATTATTAATAGTTTATAAATATAAAAATGTAATAGACATCTTAATGTTAAATTTTATGTTTTGGAATTGCTTTTGAGAAGGGTTTATTACATAAGAGATTTTATGGTGCATAATAGAAGAAAGCAACTGCAGTGCTGGCGTGATAGAGGGAAAACATTACATCACAGTACAAAATGCTGAAAAGGAAAGCCTATTCCAACAAGTAAAATTAAAAGTGGGCCCTTACTCTCTTCTCACACAATTTTCCAAATTTTCTCATTCATTGCTTATTTCCTCTCTTGTCTCCGTAATAATTATTTTTTCACCTCTGTTCTTCTCTACTAGCACCCTCTACCAGCTACATCACAATAACAATTATTTTTTTCATCTCTGTTTTGAAATAATATAATGTGATTTGTACTGGAAATAGATGTTGTGAGTGGTGAATATAGATAAAATATGTTGGAGACTGTAACCAGAAGATATTAAAGTGCACGTTCATCATAAAAAAAATTGTTTGCCTCAACTACGTCTCAGCAAAAGCCATATTCCTTCTATAATAGTTTTGTTTGGCCTAGAGTTACGATACTAATTATAATAGATGTAATCAAGCATATCGTATCAGATCAAAATCTAGAATGGTACATTCTGTACAATAAAAAATTCAAAAAACTAAACAAACTGTACTATGTATGATTGTATTTAAAAAAGAAATCCAACTCCTGATGCCAGAAAATGAATCCAATGTTTGATACAGGAATGAGTTAATGGACAAATCTTGTGTTGTCATTCATGACACAGGTTCACCTTTCCTCAACTAAAGATTCGAACCAAGTACGAGACATTGAGGAAGAGTTACGAATATCTTGAAAAGAGTTGGGTGTGAAGCATAGCTAAAGTACTGGGAATACTCAAACAATATCTCTTTGATTTCAACTGTTGGAGCAAATAATTATCCATATTCTCAACTTCTGAATCATCGACCTCGTTCTTCCCCTTTAGAAGAATCACCACTTGTGTCATTGTGGACCTCAAACCACTTGAATTAACTACACAGAAAAATAAACAAAATGATTAAAGATTGTCAAAAAAATTGTTCAGGTCGAAGGACAAATACCTCGAGAGGCATGAGAGCTTTTGGAATGATCCTATACGTGAGTGAGGGTAAAATGAGAAGAAGAAACAAACAAATAATGAGACAATATCATCAATGATCAGTGACACCAGAAAGTAATGTTTTTTTTATGCACATACCCAGGACATGACAGCCACCATCATACAATTTCTCAAATATTAAGCCCATCAACCCAACACTGCCCCCACCATACACCATGTCTAAGTTCCTTTTTACCTGTATTTCACACCATAAGATAAAAACACAAACAAAATGATGATGAAGAATACTTCATTTTGCGTGTGCAGGTCACAGAACGCATTCATATAATATTGTTAAACCTACCAGAAAAAGGTGACTTACTTTCTTCCACAGGTCTCCTTCCACACAAAACCTCCAGAATCAAGATACCAAACATGTAAACATTTGTCTGAGTGGAAGCTCTTTTGTGGTGCTAGCAACTTGACCATGGTTGTGCATTTAAACTGAAATCAAGCAAATAGGGTTTGGAAGGTGAGAGGGTGAGACTGAACGAAAATGCAAGAGAAAGTGTGTTGCGACAGTGAAGAAAAAATGAAAAACACGGAAGAATGAGAGAAATTATAGAGATAAAATTAGGGTTTTTTGAAATTTGAAATGTTAATGAGAGAGAAGAGGGAGGCACAGAAGGGGTTTTTTGAAATTTGAATTTTGAAATGTGAATGAGAGAGAAGAGGGAGGCGCGGAAGAGGGGTTCACGTGTCGCATGGAGGAAAGGCCACGATTTGTGCTTCATTGGGTGACATGTGTGTTATTTTCCTTTCTACGTAAAGATTTGTTTTGATTTTTTTTTCATAAAATTTGTTGTTGTGACATATGGCAAAAGTTGCCGCTTGTGTTACCTACAATTGTATTAGATATAGATGGGTTTAGGTTGAGTTAAAGAGGGGGTTGAATTGAACTATTGAAAACTTTTCGCAAATACTAGAAAGTATAAAAGATTCGAATGAAGGTTCTTTATCAATTCACTAATTAATGCAATTCAGAATTACACAACAAGAATCAGTATGGCAAGAAACAAATCCATCAATCAAAAAAATTTTATTGAACAAGAACTAGCACAATGTTGTTTGCTGGAATAATTAATCCAGATTTCAATCACAGTATTCTCAATGAAACATTAACTACTATCGACTAATCAATATCAGAACCTAAAGCAGAAGCAATTTACTTAGTTAAAATGAATAACAGAATCAACTTAGAAATAATCAGATAAAGAACACTCCAAAAAATCACAACTTATCTCAAGGACGAATGTTATCCAAATATTCTTTTGTTCAACAATCTTTTTATGAACCAGTTAAAGTGTTAATTCAATTATTATGACTATCAGTCAATTAACCAGATGAAATAACAGGTTCAAACAAACAAAGCTTATCAGTTGAATTAACAAACAATAGTCGTGAAGAACAACTTATTGATCGAGCGAAAACAAAAACTCAAATGCATTCAAGAAGAGAGAAAGAAAGATCAAGAGCACAAGATTTTATCCTGGCTCACCCTTCCTCAAGGGCTACGTCTAGCCCTTTGCAAAGTAGCAAAGATTTCCACTTTGCAAACTAGCAAAATTTCCACTAAAAGATCACCAAGATCAGTTTTACACAATACAATACTGCTTCCCGTAGTACATACACTGCTCCCCACAGTACACACACTACTGAACCTACAGTAGATGTAAAACCAATGCAGAAAACCTCTGCAAACAACCTGTTACAATTACAACTCTCTGTAAATTGTAACCTTCAGTTCCAGTACAAGAAATGTATCAAGAATAAACAATACTCAGTAATTCCACTCATAAGATTATACAAATGTATTAAGAACAGAGTGGAACACTTAGCTCTGATTCAATATCATAGTTTGCAGCAGATCAATTCAAGAGTAAAGCTCTAAGAACAGTTTTCTTGTTGAAAAACAATTGCTCAGTTGATTACAAGGTTTGCGCACATTTTTCTCTTAAGAGTAGTCACAAAAATTTGCTCAAAATGATTTCTGGAGTTGTTATTCTATGAAAAACGCGTGCATGTCCCTTTATATAGAAAAACTATTATTTTTTACCGTTGAAACTTCAATCGATTGAATAGCCATTCAATCAATTGACAACATCCTATTCCTTAACAGAAAATATATCAAGTTTAGATTTTAAAAAATAGTTTACTGGTTACTTTTCTGAAATAGATTAACAAAATCTTATTTGCATTACTCTTAAAATACTTTGAAAAATATTATTAAGCAAATTTATTTTTGGAGCTTACTTTTGAATAATCAATCATGCAATCATATGATTTTAAATCAGAACGACAACTCACAACAACACACCCCTCCTAGTCCAGGACCAAAACCTCTCAAGCTCTTCAAGTCCTCATGCACTTCATGTTGTAGCTAGGATCCATTGTAGACTTCTCTCTTGTGTTGATTTCATCAAATCATATCCAACAACTACTGGTGCTAACAAATATATTGTCTCATTTGCTTGTAGTATTTTTTTGAATATCACAGTTCGTTTCAGTAAATAGTTTCTTTTCAAGGAATGGAAACCTAAGGAATTTCAAGAAAATTGACCATGACAACGAGCATAATGGAATTATGAACTCTTAGGAACTTGCCAATGAAGGTTGATTCATCATGCCACTCAAACAAGCTTCCTTTAATTCAAGCGTTCACCCTGCATATCCATTAGATTAGAAATTCCAACAATCAAAAATTTTCAGACAATAACTCACAATTCATGACAAGACAACTCTCAGCTCACTCAATTCTTTCCAGTATTTCTCTCAAGAGTTACTACTCTCAATCAGAAGGTCTATCATAAGGTTGTAATGAGGTCTGTCTATGAAGAATATTTCTTTTTCTAGGAAGTCAAAGTTGCATGAATAATTTCGAAAATCGTGTGCACAACCTACTTTGGTCTTTGAGAAGCAACCGCTAACATTCATTTCCTAAGCAAAACCTTGCTTCCAATTCGGTTCCTTTAGATACTACTTCTCATCCCACTTTTCCAATACAATCCTATTTTAATTGCATATTTTTTTTCAGGTAATGTCATTAGGGCCTTCTCCTTTCCTCTTATTCCCGAATTCTCCTTATAATTCACTTCTCAAATTCCCACCTTAGATTGCACCATGTTTTCTCTCATTATTCATACGTAAAGGTACGGACTCGTGTATGTATGGCTCAAGGTTCCAATAAAATTTTTTACAGGCTCAATTTGGCTCACAAAGGAAATAATATTACTTGCACGGGTTGGCTATATGGCTGTAGCTATAGTTTCAAATCACTTTAACAAAATTCCTTCATCATTTTTATCATTACAAAGACAATTTTAACTAGAAAATTAAAGCAACAATCAATATCCAGCAATTATGCACTCACTCACTATCTCTGTATCACTCCTTTACCATTTCTGTTTCTCTCATATCCTGTCACTTTCTGCTAATTGTTAATCCTTCTAATTTTCATGTTGTTCTTTCCAAATTTCTTTCCCTGCACGCTTAAGCTTGTATCAAAGTTTATGCTACTTGCATTTACATCGTAACTCCCTTACCATTTCTTTCAAAACACATTTTATTATTATCTTGCAACATAAGTTCCTACTTAAGTTCAGAATGTGTAGAGTATTTATACAGTCATCCAAATATATAAAATTTCAACAAAAGTATATACAGTTAGTTACAGTCATCCCAAAATATTAAAGTTTTGCTCTATTTTCTTAATTGCAACGTTTTCTCAAAACATTTCGTTTCTGCATTCAGCTAGCAGTTGCAGTCATCAGGGAACAAGTCAACATAATCATCAACAACAGAGTCATTTTCATAACCTTTCTCATTTTGATCTCCCTCGTCTGAATCCGAAGAAATGATATACTAAGTCTTTAGTGGCTCAGGTTCTGGTTCATTACTAGCTCTTGGTGAAGGTTCAACTGTTTCTGCTACATTTTTCGCGCATTTTCTTTCCCTGTTGTGTTGTATTCTGTTGCATTCTTCTCTTTGTCACCTCTCCCAACTAAGCTTATCTTGTCTCCAGGCCAATCAAAGAAAGATGGAAAGTCCTCTGGATCCATGAAAAGGTGTGAGTCATTCCTGTTGTGCAAACCTTCATAAATATGCATCAATCCTCTGCAAATTACACTCTGCTGATCTTCAAGATGATACAAATGCCTCATGACCCTCTTTTCTACAGATTCCAGTGTTGGAGACGATAGTGATCTTGGAAGGCTAGGTGTCTAGTTCCTCGTGTCTGGGTTCTCTTCCACATTAGTGCAGTAGTGGTCAATAAAATTTTTGTGAATAGTTGATATAATTTTCATCCTTGGTTCCACAAATACTCCATGGGATTGACAAAGGGCAATAATTAATGTTGGGAATCCATGAGTTCCCATATGCTCAGCACCACTAATTCTCTCCCAGTCAATAAAACGCTGCAATTCATCAAAGATAACTCTAGCAATGTTGATAGTGTAATCATCCTGCATCATAGGCACGTTCACGTCAGACACATGCCCTATTAGTATAACGTTTGACAGCATAAAGGTGAGCCACACTTGGGCCAATGTTTTCATGTCCCGCCTTCTTATCCTGGTTTGCTTTCCAGAAGGTGCGACTTGATACCCCTTTCTAGGGATGCATAGAATAGTAGCTCCCTTTCGACTACTAAACCCTTTTCTCTTGCTCTACAGTTTCTGAAATACACATTTCTCTTACTGGTATGTGAACCAGCAAGTCATCAATAACTTGTGGACTGTATGGTATCCACCTTCCTCTCACCATCGTCTTCCTATCCTCCCTTTCTTGCCTTTTTTCCCATGCATTGGCATAAAACTCCCTCATAACATCAGCATCAAACTTCTGCAAAGGTTCAACCAGCTTCTTCCAGTTCCTCCTTAAGAGTCCCATTAGAAATACATCATAATCACTAGGGTTCAACTCTACCCTTCTCTCAACAATAAACTCCACTTTTTGATTTCTTCGAATCTTCTTTCTTTGTTCGGGTTCAAGAACCGTCTAGCCTTTCTTTGTGCTTGCACATTGTTCGATTTTTCGCTCTCTGGAACTCTTCCTGGTGTGATGGGTTCATCAACAAATGGTACATTCCTTTGTCGCTGTGATCATTGTCGCACGGGAGCAGTGTGTTTAAATCGTGGCATCTTTCTCCAAAAACAAAGTTAGTAACAAGATTGACGCACTAAAACGTAAATTTCTCACACCCCTAACAACCACAAGCCATAAAAATGGAAACTTTTCTCTAGATGAACCCTAATCTACCCGATAAACAGTACAGTATAGAGCTTATTGTCAATAGAAGATTCATTACTGCACATTAATCCTACCTTTATCATATACGTTCGAGTGCACAAGGAATCATCATACAAAGTTAGAGGAAAAGTTTGAAAGAACTTACCTTGATTCCTCGAAGCATAGGTTGAAAAAAACGAGGATGTAGTGAGAACTGAAAAAGTTGCTTCAAGAGTTGTGGTGAGAAGTGACCTTGTGAAGCAAGGTACTTTTGTGATATATTTGAACTGAACTCTTCTAAAGCGTGACAAGTGGCATGTAGCCTAGGCTTGAATTCCAACTCAAACTAAAAGGTTCTCAAATTTTTGAAAAGAATATATATATATATATATATATATATATATATATATATATATATATATTAGAACGAAATTAAATCTATTATGAATTTAAACTATCCTATTTAAAATTTCTACCTAAACTAAACTAAAATTAAAAATAAATATTTCACTCTCTAAATACCCTAAAAAAAGATTAAACTTTAAATGTTGGATTGTCTTCCAATAAGTGCTTGTTTAACGTCATATAGCTTGACGTGTGAACTCTAATCACTCAATGTAATCACTGTTATGAGTCTCTCTATCTCACCAGCTTTGTAGTGTTTCAACATTCACCAGCCAACTTCTTTGAGATTTAGCATCTTCTATCTCAATTGCTCCATATGGTTTGACCTGTTTGACCACAAAAGGTCCTGACCACCTTGATTTCAATTTGCCTGGGAACAACCTCAATCTATAATTGAACAAAAGAACTAGTTGCCCCGGTTGAAAATTTCTTTTCAATAACTTCTTGTCATGATAAGCTTTTACAAGCTCCTTGTACAGCTTGGATGACTGATATGCACTCAGTCTTATTTCCTCTAACTTGCTCAACTGAATTTTCCTCTTCTCGACAGAAGCTTTAGAATCAAAATTTAGCCACTTAAGTGCCCAAAAAGCTTTATGTCCCACCTCCACAGGAAGATGGCAAGCCTTCCCATAAATTAACTAGAATGGAGACAAAGTTATTGGTTTTTAAAAGTTGTTCTGTATGCCTACAAAGCCTCGTCTAATTTGATTGATCGGTGTTACGTGAGGACGCCACTATCTTCTCCAAAATCCTCTTCACCTCTCTATTAGAAACCTCTGTTTGGCCATTAGTTTGAGGGTGATAAGCTATAGTTATTCTGTGTCTGACCCCATAATGTTCCAACACCTTTTTCAATTGTGCTCTTCAACAATGAATGATTGTTATATCTAATGTAGGGTATCAGACGATGCTCTCTTAACTTAACACATTTCCTTATATAATTTTTTTTATTTTATGTAATATTGCAATCTTTATTTGTATAGATAACAATAATATGGGAAGTGAAGAGATAGAGAAAAAGAAAATACATATTGTAATTTTGATACTAATTCGTCTGACCTAATAGACTACATCTAGTTTTCAACTAACTGATTGAATTCCACTAAGTAGATTATTACTGTAAAGTCCACTCAAGTATTCTTTAGGCACACAGTTACTCCTGACTAACCCCTTTGAGTATTCTTGACACCAACCAATCCTAGCTCCACTAATTATTCTTTAGTCTCGTAACTACTCCTCACTAACCTTTAGACTATTCTTGATACAAGCAACTCTTGGCTTAACTGAGTATTCTTTGGACTCACTGCTAGGCCTAACTAAAACCTTAAGTATTCTTGACACACTACTTTTGACTTAACTAAGTATTATTTGGGCCTACAACTACTCCTGACTAACCTCTTCAGTATTCTTTGCTAAACAACCACTCCTAGCTAAGATGAAGAGATTGTATTCAAGGTGATTAATTGATCACGTTGAAGCTTGCTAGAGAGGATAATTGTTTGAAGACATACATGTAATTCAAGCACACTCTCTCTTTCAGTTAGTTGCTTAAACACCAATAGTGTTCTTTTATGGAGTTTTTAGCTAGACACAAAATATTTTACTAACGTTTCAGCATTATAGAATGTGGTTTCTATGCCTTTTCGTCCCCTTGATATGTTTTATATAGGTTTGCATGGAGATGACCATTGCAAATCAGTTTTTGCCTGTTGAATAGCTTTAGTTATTTTGTGTGTGCTTCTTTTATTTGATGAGATTGCTTGATTGGGATGCATTAAAAAACTTTGTACAACATTAAATGCTCTCATTTTCTTTATGTAATCCTTCATATAGTTGGATCGAATTATCTTTCCTTGGGCATTTTGTTTTGACTTGATTTTGCCTACTTTTGCTTAGTCATATGAGGCAGATATTATTTCCAGAGTCGTCAATGCTTAGTTCTTGGGAATAGAAAAGAGGGAGTAGCTTTAGCTTAAACTCTAAAAGATCTTTGGATGTAAACTTTAGCTTATGCTTTTAATGGATCTCTTTGAAGATAGAATTTCCCTACCAAGAAAAAATAAGCATAAAGATATTTATTGAAGTACGAGGTTAGCTCAGTCTATGTGTGCATCGTCTAATGTTTTATAGGAGTTATCAAACATGATAAGATGCAATACAATGTTGTATCGTCTGAAACACTTGCGTCTTACATGATCAGTTGTTTTCATAATATTATCATCTATAAGATAGAATATGACCATGTTTTGTACTTAACTATTTTTAGCACTTTTTCAAAATTCTAGAGTGTTGGACTTTTGTCTTAACAATTTACAATTTAAAATATTTTAAAAACTAGTACAATTCTAAAAAGTATTTAGAATTAATTGAAGTCTTGCAGTGGAGTAAATTCATTTTAACCTGGACCTTAGTGGGAACTTTGGAGTAGGAATTTTTTCAATCCACTCATTTAATATGCCAATAAAAAAACAAACATATTTTAGGTGTGAGTTATGATTATTTGTAAGCTCTACTAATACGAATGAATAAGTTTAAAACAATAAAAATGAAAAAATAAACTCAATACCTTTTTAAAAATCAAGTGTAATCATTTACATGAATAACTCAATAATTCATTAAAAAAAATTAGTAGACACTAAACTTTTCCATAAACCATTGTAGTTTCCAAAAATAACAAAATTACTTTCTTTCCTGGGGCATTCGACACGTCTAAAACTAGTCAACTAGTCATGTCAATTGAGTATAGACCAGTAGAAATGATAGCTTGTGAGTGATGGGTAATGCCTAGAAGAAAAGTTTTAGTGAAACTAAGCCACGGAGCATTAATTATTTTTTCTAATGAATGGATTGTAATTAATGCTTTTCTTTTGGAATAGACTTCAAATTGTTAAAGGTCTTGCCGTGGGCATGGAACTGGAAGATCTTTCAATGTTAAAGCTCATCTTCTGATAACCAATACGCCAAGCCTCTCTTTGACTTGTTGAGATTTTTGAAAGACTTGCCCTTCTTACAAGGGACATATTTACTATAGATGACATGTTTTACATTTGTGTTATGAGAATTCCTACAATGATTGTGAGGTCCATGGAAATATGAATATACTATTGAACTGGCAAATGATGGAAAACAAATTATTTAATTTTACTTAGCTAGTATAAAATCAGGCATTCTTCGTTAGTTATTGTAGAAACTGATAAAAAAAATTGTTATAATAAGTTACATTTTCATGTTACTTGAGACAGTAATTTATATGGAATCATGTTTTCTATGGTATTCTTTTAAAGTACCATGCTTGTTTTATTCGTAACCAAACCTGTGAATAATAAAAAAGTATCAGGCAAATATACATTATAATGTATGTGAACAAAGTTGCAATATGAACTCTTTAAGTACATTCTAAACACTTAAACCATCTATAAGATCTTGTAATTTATTTCACAAATTGGGAAATTGTCTCTCACTCTAGTAAGACGTTTTTAATCATGTCATTCGACAAAGGGTCCTCATTCCCAAATAGATAACAACTTAATATTAGTATAATAATAAGTAAATATAAACTACGATTAATCCAACTTGTCAATTGAAAAGCATCATGTGACACTTTGATCCCGTAGACGTTCACAAGCACTTTTTCTTTTTCCTTTTAGACAATGTATGATATGTACGAGAAAATATGCTCCTTTTATCTATTGATTACAGTTGTAACTAGAGACGATTTCACAACCCAATTACATCTTTAATATTCTTTACATTTTAATTGTTTCTACGTATTTGTTGTTGACGAGGGATGAAAGATTGGAATGTTGCGCACTCGTTTCTACACTACAGCATTATTTACTTTAGAAAAAGAAAAAAGGAAAATGATACTTTGACACTGTATTTTCTCTTACTTCCGTTTGACACTCCGACGTGGCATGTACTGTCCCGCGTGACAATGAAAGAGAAAACGCAGTTCTTTTTGGCATTCCACCCCTGAGACACATGTGTGTGTTCCAAAATTACAAACAGCGAACCACTTATTTGAACTGAGCTAACCACTTAGTGTTTTCACCCCTCAGACACTTGTGTGTTCCAAAACTACAACTACACACAACGAACCACTTATTTGAACTGAGCTAACCACTTAGTGTTTTCACCCCTCAGACACGTGTGTTCCAAAACTACACACAGCGAACCACTTATTTGAATTGAGTTAACCACTTAGACCTTTCACTCTGGAGACACATGTGTGTGTTTCAAAACTACACATAGCGAACCACTTAGGTGAACTGAGCTAACCACTTAGACATTCCACCTCTGAGACACATGTGTGTGTTCTAAAATTACACACAGCGAACCACTTATTTGAACTGAGCTAACCACTTAGTGTTTTCACCCCTCAGACACGTGTGTATTCCAAAACTACACACAACGAACCACTTATTTGGACTGAGCTAACCACTTAGACATTCCACCCCTGAGACACATGTGTGTGTTCCAAAATTACACATAGCGAACCACTTATTTGAACTGAGCTAACCACTTAGACATTCCACCCCTGAGACACATGTGTGTGTTCCAAAATTACACACAGCGAACCACTTATTTGAATTGAGCTAACCACTTAGTGTTTTCACCCCTCAGACACGTGTGTGTTCCAAAACTACACACAGCGAACCACTTATTTGAACTGAGCTAACCACTTAGACCTTTCACTCCTGAGACACATGTGTGTGTTCCAAAACTACACACAGCGAACTACTTAGGTGAACTGAGCTAACCACTTAGACCTATCACCCCTGAGACACATGTGTGTGTTCCAAAATTACACATAGCGAACCACTTATTTGAACTGAGCTAACCACTTAGTGTTTTCACCCCTCAGACACGTGTGTGTTCCAAAACTACACAGAACGAACCACTTATTTGAACTGAGCTAACCACTTAGACATTCCACCGTTGAAACACATGCGTGTGTTCCAAAATTACACACAACGAACCACTTATTTCAACTGAGCTAACCACTTAGTGTTTTCACACTTTACACACGTATGTGTTCCAAAACTACACAGAACGAACCACTTATTTGAACTGAGCTAACCACTTAGACCTTCCACTCTTGAGACACATGTGTGTTTCAAAACTACACACAGCGAACCACTTAGGTGAACTGAGCTAACCACTTAGACCTACCACCCCTGAGACACATGTGTGTGCTCCAAAATTACACACAGCGAACCACTTATTTGAACTGAGCTAACCACTTAGATATTCCACCCTTGAGACACATGTGTTCCAAAACAAGTGCGTTTTCTCTTTCATTGTTATACGGGACAGCACATGCCACGTTGGAGTGTCAAACAGAAGTAAGAGAAAATGTGGTGTCAAAGTATCATTTTCCAAAAAAAAAAATGTGGTCTAAAGTGAAAAAACTGTGAATTAAACTTTAGGTTACAATTTAGCTACAGTTTTCAAGCCATTTATTATGCTGCCGTGGGTTTTATTATTTTTTCTATTTGAATAGAAAGACTTTTGTGATATGTGTATGCAGCAACAAGAAATTAACATTATGTTTGATTGAAGAGCTAAACAGAGGAAGAAAAGGCGAGTGTGATGGGTGTTTAGTTCAGCTAATTCACACTAACTTGCAAGTGTGGAAAGGCAGAAGAAGGTGGGAGAAGGATCTGTGGTGCATTGCGAAGATGGTAGTTGAAAGACACGCTGGCAACTTGGCAAAGACGCTTTTAACCTTGTTGTATGTGAAATTATAGTGTCCTCCACTGAGCAATGTATGGCCTTGCATGCATGCAAAGAAATCCTTCAGTTCCTTTGGCAGAGATTCGTTTGAGGTGTTTACAGGAATCTTGAAAATATTTGAGGTGTTTACAGAATCTTGAATGTCATGGGTGGTAGTGGTTGACGAATTCGAATTTATCATTAAAAAGGGACGTTGACCTGTATTTTTCCTTGGGCATATTGTATTTTCTTCTCTCTTCCTTGTTGTTGAGCTTATATGGATGTTTGGTAAGGTGTCTTGGATGTTGGTGGTAGTTGAGGTTGGTGTTGGCTTGTTGTGTTGTAATAGAATTTCATGGTGGTTGATGTTGGTAGTGGTTGAGATTCGTCGTGAGTCAGGTTCGTCATGCGATAATCGATTATCACAAATATAGTCAATTTTACGTGTATTTTAGTAATAATAATTAATTATCTACTTGTCATAATCAATTATGTATAAAATTTTATACACATAATCAATTATCTAGTTTCAATAATTGATTACGGTCCTCGTTAATCATAATGGCTCACGTTTGGCCGATAAATGAGATTTGTTTTCATGATGTTACATTGGTTGTCTTCATTGATGTTTACGATGTGTAGATGCCATTGTGCTTCCTTGTGTTGTGCACTGGTTGGTGAGCTTCCTTTGGTAGTCTTCGTGAGCTTCCAGTGGTGTGCTTGGTGGTGGAAAGCATGGTGCTCTTTGTCAGCTTCGAGTGGTGTTGGGTGTTTGTTGGTGTGTGGATAATGTCTTTATTGGGTTTAGGATTTGTTGTTGGTTTGGGGTATGGGTTTTGTAAGAATATTTGAAAATATTATTATAATTATGGTCCATGTAATTTATAGGGCTGACTTTAATAAAAGAAGAATAATGTAATGGTTGTTACTCTTATAAAGTAAATAAAGTCAGCGGGAGTTTTATATTATTATAATATAAAATAAATCTCTCTCCTCTCCTTTCAGACTATAAAAATAAAAGATACGCTTTCAAACCACTGGTTATCAGTTTTTACATGTGTATGTACGGTCTCTTTTCTCACAATCAAGATAAGAATAAGGGACAGAAGGAAGAAAGGGGAAAATTCCAAGATTAACAGAGATCAACAGAAAAACATCTGAAGATTAACAGAGATCATCAAAAATGGATCCGGTATGTTTTTCTTCTCTATTTTGAGTGAGGGTCATAAATTTTAAGATCCTGCAAAAAGGAATTTACAGGTTTAACTTGTGTTGGTTTGGTTTGGCTAGGTACAAGTTGACGGTGTTATTATTGGTGTTGTGTGTTTTTCGTGGTCATCTTTATCTTGTTCAATAAAGTTTGGTTACATCTTCCTATTCAAGTAAGAGCTTAATCAATATTATATGTAATGCGTGGTATTTAAAAATTAATTGCTTTGTTTGAGAGAAAAAAATTATATGCATACAATATTATTTATTTTGAATTGCATGGGTGGGAGATATGTAGTTATGTTTATTTGCAATTTGTATATGGTATGCTTATTTTTATTTTCAAGTTTAGATTAGTTGATTTATAACTTTAGTTTCGGATTATTGGTGGCGGTAGGGATTAGGGTAGTGGTTTATTGCTTAGGTTGAATTAAGAATTTGTACTAATGATTTTATTGATCAATTTTCTTAAGTAATTATACATCTATAGGATTTTGAAATATTTATTACATTTATTTATTTAGTATTTTCAGTAATTTAAAAAAAATCATATATGAGATTTGAATGAATTTAAAATTTCAAATAAGCTAGAAACAACTTTTTACTAGTTTATAATTTTGTTAAGAATTTATTTAATTTCGTTTTAAATATTATTTAGGTTTATTATTTATTTAGGGTATTGAATAAGTTAGGAATTATATTACAGTTACGTTTTTTATTTATTTAGAAAATATATTTATAAATTTAGGATTTTGATTAATTCGGTTATTTAAATTGTTTAGGATACTTATTTATTTATGGTTTTGAATAATTAATGAAATTTAATTATTTAGGAATTACTTTTGTTTAGGAATATTTTCAATTCAAAATTTTATTTAATAAGTTAGGTTGTTTATGTAGGATTTTTAGAAATTTAGGATGAGCATCAATGTAGGAATTTTTTTTCTAATTATAATTTTGTAGGAATTTAATTTATTTAATAGTTACAATTATTTTATAGTATCATTAATTTATTTATTAATTTGCTTAGGATATTAATTTATTTATGATTTGACAATTTTACAAAGATTATTTATTTTGAAATTAAATTTATTTACAAATTTATTTAGGAGTTAAATTGATGTAGGAATTTATTTAGGAATTAAATTATTTATGAATTCACTATAAGAAAAACTCAATTTACCCACGGATTATTACCCACGGATCTGTATCCGTAGGTAAATTCAGCATTATCTACGGATTATTACCTACGAATCTATATCTGTAGGTATTATCCACGGATTTAAGTCCGTAAGTATTATCCACAGACATGGGTTCGTAGATATTGACCACGGACACAAATCCGTAGGTATTATCCATGGATATTGGTCTATATGTATTACCCACGAACTATTTCCGTAGATAATACCTACAGACCTATATCCCTAGGTAATACCTACGGACCTATGTCCGTGGATAATACTTAGAAACTTATATTTATGGATAAAATTACTATTATCTCTATTAATGATGTTCATATTGATCTATTAATAATAAAATTAGTAAAAGTGAATTAATATTTTTATTGATATTATTAATATTATAACTAATATTATTGATATTTTTAACACTTTTATTATTATTATTATTAAATTTGTATTACTATTATTAATATTATTATTAGTTTTATTAATATTATTATTATCATTGGTATTATTAATAATATTATTATTATTAATATTAATAATATTATTAATATTATTGCTAATATTATTGTTTTTATTATTATTTCTAATATTGTTAGTTATAATATTATTAAAATTAAAATTA
>Ga0209700_106132_pt1 | contig 19127 bp, 7 predicted proteins | sample SiratroredBW_FD_187528 | JGI IMG/M metagenome (GOLD analysis project Ga0209700, IMG submission 187528) | Root nodule microbial communities of legume samples collected from California, USA - Siratro red BW (SPAdes) (version 2) | ecosystem: Host-associated > Plants > Roots > Nodule | place: USA...
TATATATATATATATATATATATATATATATATATATCTTCAACTATGTAGAAGAAGACACGGAATTATTATTTGATGGGGGCAAAACCCATGCATTATTATCATTTGAAAATCCACCACATGTACAGTCAAATATTTAGCAATTGGAGATGCTTTACATGCTTCGAAATAAAGCTTTTTCAGCTAGTTGCAATCACCTTTATTTATTTTTCTTCCCTCTTCCACGTCAAAACACCCAACAAACATCACCATTGGTTTCATACAACACATATTTTTCTTACCTTCAATCACATTTCACAATCTTTACAAATCAGCAATCAAGAGAAAACGTGCATATCCTCTGCAAATTCACAAAGCCTGGCCTTGACCATTTCATGAAAATGTCTTCCTAGCTAGTCAGAGAGGTCATTCAAGAAAGTGGGGACACCTTCCACAATCATTTTTTTATCTCACAAAGAAGAAGGAAAAGGAGAAAGTGTGTCTGCTTCCGCATTTGCCGAATTCGGTCCTAGTTCTTCCCCACCAATATGTCCTTCCACACCGTCCCAAAAGAGAAAGTTAGGACATTGCTGCTGCGTTTCCACCCATTCATTTAAGCCATGCCTCTGCAAGCACTCTAGTGCTATATCTCCTTGCTCCTCCATGCTACACGGCTGTACCTCAATTGGGACCATGTTCTCCACGTTCTCTATCAATGGTGGCAAATAATTTGTGCTGTCCAACCCTACAGTCACTGTGAGAGGAGGAAGCGCCTGAACCTGATGCTGGCTCAGGTTCCATGTTTCAGTGCTCAAACCCACAGCATCTTGAAAATGTTCTGCTCGTACACTGTTAGGGCCTTCTAGTGAAGGTGTGTCAAACATGAACAGAGGGCATGTTGAGGAAAACAAAGTTTCTTGAACTGGTGGTTTTGTTTGTAGATTATCTAGGTTGGAAGAAAAGTGGCCTAGTACATTGGTGTTGAAGTTGAACTGGGAAGAATTCTGATCGATACTTTGTGAAATAGTGGTTGAAGACACTGAAGTCTTTCTTATTTTCTTTTTTATCCATGAGTTCCAATAGTTCTTTATTTCATTGTCCGTTCGACCAGGCAAGTGGCTTGCAATGTGAGCCCATCTGCATTTCACAGATTCAAGAATCAATAGAATCCCACCGTTCAAATCAAGAGAAACACATGTTTTATAGCAGATGTTTAGATGTATATATAATAATGTAAGTTTAGATACGCTAAGAAAGAAGGAGAGAGAGAAAGAGTATATGAAACCCTTAAATTTTTGAAGATACTATATATTTTCTCTCTGTAATTTTCATATACATTTGTGTGAAGAAATACCTGACAACGGAAAATGAATAGTAAGATAACGTTTTAGTAGCCAAAATTTTTTTGCAAGAACTATACAGATCTATATCATATATATACGACAAGCCTGGGAAAGTGGACAAGAAAATATAGGGCTGAAAGAATTGATCTCATGACTTCCTAAAACTGCAGCTAAAGGCCAATATACTTCAGGTAGCCTTTACCTAGAAACAAATTTGCTTATGTATAGAAAAAACAAGACAACTTTTGTCGTTACTTTTTGACTACGATATTTTGTAGTTGTATGTGAAAAAATAACTTAAGCAATAGATAGAGATAATTGAGAATGGTGCCAATTATATGCTCAAACTTTGTGTAGATCAAATGCAATTATCAGCTAGAATCATGAAGACTAGAAGTGCAATGCTGTTTTTATACCTAGCTTATTTGTTTAGCTGTTTATCAGAAAGGTGAAGTTCATATATATCTTAAATTGGAAGAAGCCATAAGGAATGCCTTAATAAGCCATCGTCATAAGTCCTTCATTTATACACAGCTTATAAACTACTCGACAATGAAAATTAATCACATATATAACCAATATTTGTTCCATTAATTTAAAACGATCAAATTTCATACTTTCCAAAATTAGATTTTATCTAACTATTTGGAGATGGTCCAGTTGAGAAGTGCAAATATTTTTTTTTTTTTGCCTAAAATAAATGATGCCGTATATAGAACCGAGAAGGAGGCGTGCGTATTATGACAGTAGGGCAGAAAATGCAGGAAGATAAAAGAAGAGAAAGATTGAACTGATCATGATTCAAAATTCTGGGTAGAGAACTACAGCTATAAAGTGTAATTCAAACCTGTTGCCTACGACCCCGTGAAGGCTTATAATTAACTTTTCCTCCTCAGGTGTAAACCTCCCTCTTCTAATATCAGGTCTCAAATAATTAATCCATCTCAAGCGACAACTCTTGCCGCACCTTTGAAGCCCTGAAAGCCAATTAACCACATATGAGAGAAATAAACACTACACTCACAGGGATTGTGATCATTCAAATTTAATCATTAAAATTGATCGCAGTTCCATCTCATCCTAAAGAAATCAGGAGTAGCTGATCAAAAAGAAATTAAAGTGCCTAAAAGAATTAAAGACTGAGAAACACTCTCTCTCCCCTTTGATTTGTACCATTACATTCAATCATCAGCTCAAAAAATAATCATAACAAAATTCTTAATCAGATTGTTTTTCATAAATTTTTTTATTAGTAAGAAATATTTATCAATTTCATCGAGAATCTGCATGATTAGATTTAATATAATATAATCTTTTAATTATAATTAAAAGAAAGAAGAACAGACCAGCTTTTTCTGGAACTTCACTCCAGCAGCCGTATCCATGAGTGGTAATGTATCTGATGAGTTTTTCATCTTCCTCAGGAGACCAAAGTCCTCTTTTAACCTTCTGTTGGTTGCAGCAAGAATGGTGACCCATATTTCTAGGCTTCTTGCTGTGTCGTCTTCTTTTTCCTTCTTTTATATTCTTGTTCCCTGAGTGGCTTGTATTGCCTGGATCAAAATTGTTGTGCAATAGTTAAAGACTCTCTTTCCTCCCTCCTTTAAAAGTACATGCCCTAGCCGACATACATTCAGAACCTCATCTGGGGTCCATGCAAGGGACCCAGATCTCCATCTAACCCTACAATGACATTCCATCAACTTAACTCCATATATTGCTACTGTGTAGCCACTTTCTACGTACCTGTGGAGCATTTACGTAACCCAACTTCGTCATACACCACTATATCTAAAAGGGGTAGAGAAGAAAATGAGAGGCTAGGTAATAATAACATCATTGCCGGTTGTTTATGCACCTTCTTCGCCCTGTCTGCTGCAACTATACACCATCGTCATGATATCAAGAGCAAGTGGATTCTCTCTCTGATACTGACTCCGAGGATTATTTCAACATTATTATCTTCAATCTAATCACTAACTTTTTTTCTATAATTTGTGTTTCTCCACGCCCAATAGTCTCACGTCTTCGTTTAGAAGTACAAGTTAAATATATCTTTTTCTTTTAATCTTTAGAGTTGTCTTTTAAAAGTAAAATCTTAAATCTCAGTTCAAAACGAACAATATTTCAACCGTAATACTTATTCTGATATACCTAATAATTCTTTAAGAATCAGTAATTTAATTTCAAAATCTCTGCTCCAAATGAACTTAGAAAAACTTATAATTGGAAAAAAAATGTGTCAATAATTTTGTCCTCGTAACTTGTACGCCATAAGAGACCAGGAATAAGACAGTTTTGGTACATGGTCGTAACAGAACAGAAAAATACCTTCATACCCTAGACGAGTCTACTCTTAGAAAGAGATCAGAAGATAGCTACAGAAAAAGATGATAGAGAAAACTATGAGATGTCTATAAATATTTATTTTATTAAAGTGTTTACATACGTAACTCGTTCAACAATGCAAACCAACGAGAAGAAGGGTTTGTTTTCTTTATACCTTTTTTTTTTTTTTTTTTCAGAAAGAGCTTCAGTGAAGTCCTAAAGTTTTTATATCAATTTTTTACATCAAAGTCTTTATATTAGTTAAAAGGTCTTGCACATAAAACGATCCCTATATTATTAAAAGATACCGTGAAAATATAAATGGTGTACAAAAACAACTCATCGCCTGTATTTTATTCATAAAGGGTATTTTCCTTTCTTTTTCCCTTATTTTTCATATGAAATACTAAGAACTGGTCAAAATAAATGGAAATCAACGGACGTTAAACTTAAGGGTAATTAAATTACAAATTATTATTTTTAATTTTGGGTTCACGGAAAAATAATTTGCTCGTCAAATTTTATTTAAACTCGACAACATAAATGTTTAATAATTTTTTCCATGATTTTCACAATGAGTTTCATTCGACTTTTCAATGATAGAAAATGTTGGAATGGAAAAAATAAACATGATAATGAATTGGGCTTTAACAATATAGTATTGGTCAAATCAAATGTCTTAAGTTTAAGCAGGTAATTTGCTATATTATCCGTGATTACAGGACTCGTATTCTCTTCTGGTGACTCAAATATTAGTCATAGTATGACACCTTTTAAATCTACTTTCAGAAATTCAGCCAGGAATATGTGCTTAATTTTTAATTAATCTTAATAGCAAACTAAATTTAGGTTATTAAGAAAACTTGTGATATTTAGTTTTTTTTTTACAACAATATGTTGAAAAGTTTAAATTCATCCGAATGAGTTTAATCATTGGTGTTTGTGATTGATATTTATTAATTACGTCCTGTCCGACAACCACGGGTTAAAGTTTATTTGTGGCAGTTGGAACAAAACAAAGATAACTGCCCATATTTCCTAGATATCACTTATTTTTTTAATTTAATAATCGACCACTTTAATCATATGATTAATTGTTGATTTGCCTAGCCATGGAAGAAGTTTCTATAATTAAATAGAACTTGTTTCAAGGGCAGTAAATAAAAAAAAATATTTTCACAATTTTAGTGTATGATGTTCTGCCAAACTATAGAAGATGGGAAACTTATAAATTAACTAATTAAATTGAAATTGTCTGGTGAGACTAATTAATGAATTAACTTAAAATAACGTAAAAGCGGTAGGAAGGAAAATTAACAAATGAAAAACTAATAGAATATATGAGAAATATTTTTTACAACGATTAAGTTGAAAGTTTTTAAAAATTGGGAAATCTAAAATAAGAACATGTAATATTTAAAAGTGTAAAAATGTATTCAAATATAATTTAAATAATATACCGATTTGAATAAAAATGTAATTAATAAATCTTAAATAATTTAAATAACAAGAATAAAAATACACATAAGTACATAAAATTTAATCATACTAAAGTAGGTGAAAAAGAAGCAATGCTTATGACAAGGATTGCAGCTTTGAGTCTCTGATAAACATTGGTGCTTGACATGCATGAAACTTCATTTTCTCTATTTTCAATTTCACCAGTACAGAACCTCCTTTGCATGGAAAGTCGATGTGAATGCGTCCAAAGTTCAAGGACAAAATCAATATATAATTTATTATATATATTTGTGAAATTTTATGTAAGCATGAAGTATATCAATGTCATAGCCACCTATATATAGATATAGTTTGCAGAGACAATGATTAATAAAAATGATTTCCTCAGATATATTAGAAATAAATTAAATTTTACTATGGTTAATTTTATTAGTTGAAAAAGAATTGGAGAGGGGAACAGAGACATTTCACCCATGAGGGTGAAGGGAATAAACAGTTGTTGCTGTAGGTGTTTGATTTTCACAGCTAATTACTAGATCGAAATGGAAGTGGTAGGGCCAAATTCCACTCCATTGCTCCTCCTTAAAGCTAACTATAATCATTTACTCTTTTCATTTCCTCCCAAAGGTCTCTTTTAAAAATCATTTATATATGTATTACTATCAAAGTTTTAGCTTGCTATTCATACAAGCAAATGTCATTTTCTCTTCTTTTCCATCAATGGTGGTGGTTCATTCGCATCAATGACCTCTCCCCTTTCATCACTCCCACTTAACTATATATATTATTTTACATATTAAATTAATGAGAAAAGGGGAACGTTTCAAATGTGGTACTAGAGTAGCAAGAGCACATATATAGAGATATATCAAGATATTTTAAGAATATTTTGATGGAAAAAAGTTTTAGCAATTTAACAGTGATGCATGCTTAATTTTTTGGTTAAATAGAGATGTTTTTTAATATTTAAAATAGAGATGTTTCGATATATTGTAAAAGATTTGAAAAGATATATATTGCTTGGCTTATATTCGAGCTATATAAGACATTATGATAAGTTTTGGAGTCTGCTTTTGAAAACAAAGGATTTTCTCTTAAGTAGAATAAGATAGAATACACGAATTACAATTTTATCAAGCGATAAAAAGAATATGAATTGCAAGTAAAAATGAGAGAAAAATTTCATATGTTTTCTATGTTTCATTATATGAAATCTTTACTACAAAATGATGGAAAAATAATAAGCAGTCATAAAAGGCAAGTGAGACGAGTAAAATGGAGAAAGACATCTAGGATTGTGGCAAAGTGCTTGCCACAATTAAAGACATTGTTTATTATAGTCATATATTCAACTATACTTTGTGAATTTAATATTTGAATTTAAAGGGAAAAGATGAAAAAAATGAATGTTTAAATAGAGTTTTCCCACATAACAATACGCAAAAAAATTAAACAATCTAATAGAAAAAGATATTGGTGCAACACTTGAGAGATGTGTGAAAATAGATTTAGGTGGTTTGGACATAACCACATAGTAAAGAGAGCACTGAGTGGGATAAGGAACGACATTGGAGATTTTTTTTTTTAAGAGGAATATCAGGATAAATAATATTTTATAATGAATGATTTGGTATTTAATTGAATCAAATGATGTTATTAACCTTAACTTGCTGGTTATCTCTCTGTCTTATATAATTTGGGACTTAAAAAAGGTAAAACTTATGAAGAAATTCATTTAGTATAAATAATCAATTATTGTATTGACATTTTTAAAATATTGTTGATATTAGAAGAAATTAAAATAATTTTGACTTTGAAAAACATTCTTTTAATGATAATAGCCATTATAAGTAATATTGTCGATAATATAAGTAATACATATATTTAAAGATGAATCCAATCTTTTCATATATAATTTTATACTTATTGGTTCTTTCCATTTCAATGCTAAAAATCATTTAAGATCAGTAATACTAAGACTAATCGGTAAATTATAGTTAGAGCTGAAATGAGTTTAATCCTAACCTTAGAACTACACTTAAGTAGTAAATATTTAACGGGCTATAATTTTAGCCATCCATGTACGTTATATAACCTCTCACATTGTCATACATTAATCACTATCTCAATTATGCATTCTCCAAAATTCCTCCCTTATCTCTTCTAAAGTTACATTTCACACACTACGTCTACAATAAGCCAAAAGTTTTGTCTCATTATCTCAAATTGCCCTTGTTTTATTTCTATCTCTAAACTTAGCCATTTTAATTATTACTCATTTATAGATTTAATTTCTATAGTTAATTAATGGTAACTAAATAATAGAGAAAAGAAAAATGAAATCATAATTTTTTATGTAGAAAATACTATTAATGTGGGTAAGGAAGAGTAACATGTCATCCCCTCTTCTTCTTCTTCTTCTTTTTTTTTTCTCCATGAGGATTTTAAGAATAGATGAAACAATATTCACAAGTTTTCTTATTAGAGGGGGCAAAGTATCTTAATTGAATAAGAAATGGAACTTTAGAAGAAGAAGTGGATATTTATTATCTACCATCCTAATGCATTAATTAAAAAAAATGGTAGTCTTTAAAAGTTATACTTGGGGTATACACAGCAATTAATTGTAATTCAACCATTAAGGAAATAAAGTTAAAGAAAAAAAATCTTACTTAATTTGCAACTTGCATTAAATAAAATTTGTGTAGATTTTTTCATCAAGAATTTTATCTTATATACAGTGATACCTTATGATATGTTTGAAGAATGAATATAATATATAATCTTCTTAACTAGATAAATGATAATTTGGTTACCATATTTCACCATACATACTCGTTTTGATAGTTCTAAATCACTTAAGAAGTTCTTCACTCATAGCATTTGTTTCTAAGTTTTTGTTTCAAACAATAGTATGTTTTAATGGTTTATCACTATATAGTTCTAAAGTTTGAACTCCCAACAAAAAACTCCATAAACTTATAAAATATCCTTGTGTAATGGAGTAAACCATATTTTTATTCTTCGTAAACACACAATGGTTGTACATGTAAATTTTCTTGAAAATGTTTTGGGTTAAGAAGAGATCATGCATTTTGTATAATTATCATGAAACTTGTTTTAGATCGTAAGCAAGATTTCTTCACGTGGAATTGTCTTGTTTCTCCATATATTTCTTCTTTCAGGAGACTTTATGAAAAAAGTTATATTGTTTTGGTGTTAATTAGTTGTAGGAAAATTAGATAAAAAATCACTCTAATAAACAACATCTTAATCATTATTCATAATATTTCTTTAAAATCATGATTATCCCTAGAATAATATTAAGTTTGAAAACTCATTTATTTCTCAGTGTCTTATGAATATGAAATGAATTTTTGAAGTGATCTATATTTCACATTTTGATATAAAAAAAATCTTTTACTATATATGACACATGCACATTGCAACATACTGTCTTATCCAATCATTTTCAAGACAAAGAAATCACTTTGGACATCACTAATTTATGTGCAAAATGATTATATTAGCATCAAGAAGAGTAGGGTAGTTCATTGCATGGAATTGCTTTTAGAGGCAGTGTCATTGTGTAATAGCAGCATGATCTCACCTCCATAACTAATAGGGTTTTCGATGGATCTATCATTCAATCTACATATGTTTGGTTACACGTGAAAATCAAGGCTATCAAAATAATTAGCTTTTTTTCTGTAACTTTTTCATTTTCATAAATATTATTTAATATATTTAATTGGTAGAAAACATTCTTAAAACAGGTGTATTAGTCTAAACCACATGTTGTGTGTTGTGGTATTGAATATAAAATCAAGTGGTGTGTGAGCAATAAAGAAGTGATTCCACAGTTATCTAAAAATCTGGAGTGAGGAAAAGCACTTTTCACCTTTAAAGAAATACATGTGATTGTAGTGTTTGGTTGTGTGTGGTTATAAGTGATTAAGTGGGCATGACAATAAACTTGTATATTCAATTAGCCTTGAATACACTCCCAATTCCACTTTTAAGTCACTGCTTCTCTGCTTGTGGTCCTCACACAGGTCCAGCCAACATCACTGCTCCTCTCATTTGAGTTGAAATTGTTGCAAAGTGTTAATATCAACAATCATTATAGCTTTTTCTACGATATTTTCTTAATTCCATCTCCAAACTTTTCACATTACAATAACATTATTGTTTGTAAAAGAAATTTGACAAAAATGTTCTTTATTTTAACTGATTTTATAGAAGAAAATTCTTGTATGTGTTTTATTAGTTAAGAAAAGGATTTTTTTTTTAAAAAAAAAAAATCCTTTCTGTCGTATTTTTTTTTATGACAAGTAACTCCATGTTGTTTATTAAAAATAGAAAACTGTTTTTATTTTATTTTATTAAACATATTAAAAATCATATAAGTGATTTTTTTATTAAAAAAAAGTTTAAACAAACAGATCCTGTCAATAGCTAAATTGCAGATGAAGCACGATAGCAATCGAATGATACTAAACTTGAGTTTGTAAAATAAAATCTCACATTCAAAGTTTTGTGAAAAAAAAAAAAAAAAAACATGTGATTAATGGAAGACACTCCACTAAGTGATTAATAGTCATGTTTTTGAACAAAAATTGTCATGAGGGAAGCAAGTGAATGTTTTGCACCAATTGCATATGGAATAATAAATTATTGGAAATAAATTATTATGTGTGAATGCAATATTTTATATATAAATGATCTTTGTATTTTAATTTCTTTTTTTTATTTTCTTATTTTATATTAATGCTCTTTATGGTAAATTTTTATATAATAATTTAAAAATATTATTAAAAATATAATATATATATATATATATATATATATATATATATATAAATCTCATTATATATAATTACGGATGAACATCGTCAGCAACATTTACACTGGTTCATATTTTAATTCTTTTAAATTACATTATACATGAATGTGGTTCTAGTTTAATAAATTACGTTTTTTTTAATTAAAGAAGTTTATTTTTTTCATTTTTTATTTAAATTTATCAAAATAATTATTTTTATTAAAAAAATCGAGGGATTTATGATAAATTTGGGATAATATAATTTAAAAGTTTTAACCCACAACTATAATAAATGATAAAAAAAATTACTATTTTTCTTTAAACTTGTGAAAAAAGTATAGATTTAACCTTTTCAATGGTAATAAATTATTACTAAATATTATATTCAAACATAAAAATTAATAACTTCATTCTATATCAATTATGATTAATTTTTCAATTTAAAAGTGGAAAGACTAAAACTAAATCTGACAGTATAGAGAATAAAGATAGATTACATTTTATTTTCAAAATAAATAATTTGTATTATAATATAATACTGATAGCTATTTTATTGAAATCTAAGTTACAACAAAGATACTGAAAATGATAAATTAAAAAAAATATAGTAGGTTAATAAATATTGTAAGACCTGAATTTTATAAAGTTCTAGTAAATAAATTATTAAAAAGTTTATAAATACGCTATTACAGTTTAGCTTTTATAAAATAAAATTTTCATTTCACTAAATATATCTTTATCTATATCTATAGAAGATTAAGTTGTGGAGTTATTTTTTTATAACATATCATATCCCAAGATAGCATGAAGCCAAGACAAGTTAGTTGGAGTCGTGGTCAAGATAGGTTTTTATTTTACTTTTATAATTGGTACAATCTTTTGTTTCTGTGTGGAATTGAGAATCTGAAATTAATATTTGTTTAATCAAGGAAAGAAAATGTTGGTTGTACAGCTGATAGTTGGACTGACTTTTATCTGTCAGAAAATTGGTATATTCTTTAATTGATTTGTTAGTAAGTGTTATCTACAAACAATATGAGTTAATTATAACATCATTTCAATTCAATTGGATATTGTTTTCAATGTCTAAATTATATGAGTTGTAAGATCAATTTTTTTTTTTTCTTCTTCTTCTAACTCCAGTGTGAGCTGGGTGCAAGTTTAATAGGGGGTGCAGGAAGTAATTGTCACCTCATTAGATTTTTTTTTTCTCGGAAACCCAGATGTCCAATTTATGATTCAGTGCATCTTAGTTGGCCTATGATTAAGTATGGACCTAGGACATTTAATTTTACACCCTATAATTTTTTCATGCAGTCCCATAAATACGAAAAATTCTCAATTTATCTTTAAAAAATTGTAATTTATATACTTTTGATTTTTAGATTGGATAATCAGAAAAATTTTTACTTTCAGATTATACAATATAAAAGTTATTTTTTACATAAAAAACTTCTGAATTGTATAATTTATGAATGTTTTACAAATTGTACATTTTAAAAACTTATTTTTTAATTGATTACACAATTCGAACATTAAAAATTACTTTCAAATTGTTCAATTCAAAACACTTATCTAACTTTTAAATTATGAAATCTATAATTTTTTTATTTTTAAATTATATAATTTATTTTTACATGAAAAACTTATGAATTGTTTAATTAAGGAGTGTCTTCAGAATTGCACAATCTAAAAAATTTTTATGCAATAAATAATTTATTAATTACACAATTCAAAATTAAAAAATTATTTCTAAAATACATGACACAATAGATAACTAAAGGTAATGACGATAATAAGAAAGTGACGAACGAAACATATTAGTCTTTTAACCATCCCCAAGGGATGTATATGGAAAATATGGGGTGCATAAAGAAATAGTCTGGGAGAGATTTCTTTGGGCCGGAACCTTACTCTCAATGTTTATTTTTATTTATTTATTTTTCTTTTAAAGTTTTTTCCGTTATAAATCGTTCAAAGAGCTCATACATATGCTTTTATGGACCAATAATCAATTATTTAGTTTAATGATCCATTTTTGGGGTCGTTAGAGAATACGCTAGACTTTTGATCTCGAAAAATAGTAGAACCTAAATATATCAGTTATTACGAAATAATAGTTAAACATTTCATTGAAATAGGTTCTTAATTCGTAAATAGCAAATTATCTGTATAAAATAATAGTTTATTTCATACTACGAAATATCTCCTCTTGGAGTACATTACAGACTTGTTTAAAAAAATAAGGATTTATGCATAGGATAATAGGGTTGTCCTAAAGATAATTTTTTTACAAAATAAAATGCCTATCATTTGATCACACATCTGACTTGGTATGAAAATTATTATAAAAACTAACAAATTTATCATGTATAGAAATTTGTAACGGGATGAAAGTGTTAAATTTGAAATACTTCTTTCTCAAATAATTATTTTATAATTAACCAAATATTGTCGATGCATAAAGAAAACGTGTCATCACAAATATCAGAGACTCAGGCCAATCCTAACAATCGCAAAACATTTATATTAGATATATTCTAAAAAAACCATCGCAGAAAAATGACAATATGGTACGAAGAAAAACATGGATCCAACAAAAAGCAGAGTCAAAGCATAATATTTGAGTCTACATATAAAGCTTGCATAAGTCAAAAAGCGAGTTCACCTATCCTGTTTCGAAACACGTAAGTTTTTTTTTTTAAATAAATATAATAAGATATTTCTTATTTATTATTTACACTAAAAGATTCATCAATTCATAAACAAGTTCAAGGAATAAAGTACAGTATCACCAATTGTGAATTATTTTTTTGTTTATATTTGTATATATACAAAACAAATTTAAAATTTATTTATTATTTTGCTTTATTATTTTTTTAGTACGCCTATTTATTTATTTGCAGTAAATGGTAACTATTTGATATTTAAATTCTTAATCAATTTAATATCATTATTACTTACACTAAATCCTTATTTTTTAGGAGGGACTGAAATATGAGATGAAAATTTTTCAATAACTTTGATGAATTTTTTTTTACCATATGCGGTCAACTCCCATACCCTTAGACATGCAGTTATGTAGGACACACACGTTGCGCGTAAATCTTATGCATGCTCATCCATTCATATGGAATGAGCCAAAATAAAGGAGATTGACTCATTTTGAATACAAAATTATATATGTGTATCCATAACATAATACTCACAATTACGACTTCTCAACTACAAATAAAACATAAATATTAATATATTTCAGATATTACGCTTGAATAACATTACAACAAACCATTTACATTAAGTGCTTACAATCTCAAATGTTTCCTTTTCTAAGATTATATGTGTGTATATATATAGATAATCTTTAAATGTATTTAAGTTTTTTATTAATATCAATTAAAAAATATTTGTCAATTTTAATCAAAAGATAACGTCAATAAGAGTTAATTGAAAAACATCATCAATAATGATGTTTTTAAATATTAATAATTATATAAGGTTCTCATTTTTTTTAATAATAGTTGAAATACTTTATCTAAATATAAAAATTAAAGTTTAATAAATTTAAATTATCTTAACTAAACAAAATATTAAAAAAATAAAATCACTCCATTTCAAAACTAATGTATTTAAAAGTTTAAAAATGATAAAATTCTTTGGGAACACGCAATGCAATGTAATTTCGTCTAGGGGAATCTTTCCCTCTTTATTATCTACTTTTGAAAACATTAATCATATATTAACATGGATGTAAATAGAAGTGGATAAAACTGTAAAGTTTCAGACTCTTTCCTTTTAAAATTACTCAAATCACTTCACAAAGTGCAGGTTTGTCATTACTTTGATATAAACTGATTTCATTAATAGTGATGTCACGTACCAAGTTTAATATTTTAAGCATTATTTGGTGTCCCTATCAAGTTGATTCACATTCAAACAAATATACATTGTTGATATTTCAAATCACCATAAATAATATACATTATTACTAGCACCACCGAACAAATACAATATTTATAAAGGGTAACTAATCATAATAAAGTTTAATGGTAAGTAACTATTCTTCCCCTTCATGTAAATGATTGTTTTCCTCAAAGATTCTACGTCCTAATAACCTTTTTTATCATTCATCTAGAGGTTTTCCCTTTTTTAACCGATAAATATCTATGACAATTACCATTCTTTATAAACTTAATCAAAATTAAACATAAAAATTTATGAGTCCTAATAACTTTATTATTTTATATAACTACTATAAATAAGAATATAACATCATAAGCAAAAAAAATATTATTATGAACAATTTAGTTTTTATACGGTCGGAACACTTCAAATACTTTTTATAATATATCTTAGTGATAAAAAAATCATAATTAACGACTTTTGACATTCATGTTAGTTTATACAATTTGACTTTAAAAAAATATCAACTGTATACATTGTTAGTAAATGAATTTACATACAATTTTCTTTTAAAGAAATTGAATGATAATATATTTTTCATCTTCCTTTATAGATTGCATTGAGAATATAGTTCAGATAATTTAATTACTTTAATTTTTTTAAAAAAATAGTTCAGTTAAAAAAATGTATGATGTAATTAACTAAACTTATAAATAGTTTAGTTCAATTTACTATTGAAAACAACTAATTTAGTTTAATTCACTTTAGTTTTTCTTCTAAACTAAATTACACGTAACCTATTATAAAAGTACCTGAATGTATTGCATGTGTGTTTTAAATAAAATTATAAAATGAAACTCGATGTCATTTCTAGCATATTCGTCTTAAAAATATCTAATTGAATAATTTAGTTTAGAAAAGTATCTTAGTTGAAAAAAAAAAACTGTTTACTTCTCGAGTTGAAAAAATAGTTTAGCTTAGAAAATAAATAGCTTAATAGCTTTTAAATAGTTGGATTAGATTCACTATTTAAAATAAATAGTTTAGATTCATTTTAAATAACCAATTTTAGTTAAATTCGTTTTATTTTTTTTTCTCATAGATGAAATTTTAGACATTTCCTTTTACATAATTTATTTTATACTTAGAATAATATCATCAAAATTTAAACTCGTATTGACATGTTTAAGGAATACAAGTAGTCACTATCATTTGCGCTAACCAATTTTATTTTATTTTTTACTTTAAGAAAAGATTAATTTTTATTTCTAATCCATCCTAAATAAATATTTGTAGTAGATAAAGATAATATATTTATTGAAAAGTCAAAATATTTACTGGAGAATAAGACTCAAGTGAAAGGGAAGGTGAATAGACGGAGTGAGGGAGATGGAACCGTGTTTATCTATCTAATTAATTTCATTATCTAGGTTGCTTTCAGTCACAGATGTAAAATGAGATATTGATTTGACAAAAGAAAAAAAAAATGGTAACGGTGAGTAATAAATGGTTCCAGTTTTTTTAGTTTTGTGGGAGAATAAGAAAGGAGCATAACACAAACAATAAAACACAAGAGGGACTAAAAAAAGAAAAGAAAAGAAGAGAAAGGGTGCGGTGTGAGGCTTAAAACTCCGCATAAATAACTTCCAAAACTGACGCTCTATCCTTTATTTCCGAATTGACTTCTTCTTCTTCTTCTTCTTCTTCCTATTTTCTCATCATCGTGTTTTCTTCATTGACCCCTCTTCCACTCCAAAAGCAGAAAATGCCTGCAACAACGGAGAACCAAGGCTCATTCCTGGGCCGAATAAGCATCCGCAGAAACCAAGTCATGTCCATGGATGGAACCCACGACCAAGAGATGGAAGACCTTGAACTTTTCCAGAAGCACGTCGGAGACCGCTTCTCCGAACTCTTATCCACCACCACCGAGGACTCCTCCGGCGACGCCCTCCTCTCCATCTCCTGGCTCCGCCGCCTCCTCGATGAGTTCCTCTGCTGCGAGGCCGAGTTCAAAGCCGTCGTGCTCATGGGCCGCGACCCCTCCCAGATCGCCAAGCCGCCGCTCGACAAGCTCCTCCCAGAGCTCCTCGACCGCGTCGTCAAATCCCTCGACGTCTGCAACGCCGTCACTCTCGGCCTCGACGCCGTCAAGAACCTCCAGCGCCTCGCCGAGATCGTGGTTGCCGCGCTCGACGTGACTCCGCTCGGCGACGGCCAGGTCCGTCGCGCGAAGAAGGCGCTCTCCGCGCTCATCGCCGCCATGGTGCACGAGGACAACGCGAACGCGAAGGGGACCGAGCGCAACCGGTCGTTCGGGCGGCGCACCGGGAACAGTTCGGGTGCTAACAGCAAGGACCGCGTGCGGTCGCTGTCGTGGACGATGGCGCGGAACTGGTCGGCGTCGAAGCAGATCCACGCGATGATGTCGAATCTTGCGGCGCCTCGCGGCGCGGAGTCTTCGGGATTGGCGCAGCCTGTTTATATAATGAGCACTGTGCTGGTGTTCGTGATGTGGGCTTTGGTGGCGGCGGTTCCGTGCCAGGAGAGGAATGGGCTGGGGACGCACTTTCCCCTGCCGAGGCAATTGGGCTGGGCCCAGCCCATGATTGGGTTGCAGGAGAAGATCGCGGAGGAGTGGAAGAAGAAGGAGAAGAAGGGGAACGTGGGGTTGTTGGAGGAGATGCAGAGGATGGAGAAGCTGGGGCAGTCGCTGATCGAGTTCGCTGATTCGTTTCAGTTTCCCCCCGAAACGGAGCGTTTGGATGAGATGAAGAAGAACGTTGAGGAGTTGGCCGAAATTTGTAAAAAAATGGACGAAGGCTTGGAACCCATGCAGCAGCAGATTAGGGAGGTCTTTCACAGGGTTGTGAGGAGCAGAACCGAGTTTCTCGTTATCTTGGACCAAGCTGGGAAGTTGTCTGCACCCGCGGTTTAAATTTTTTTTTTATCATACATTTCCACCTTTTTTTTCTCTTTTTACTTCTTTATATTTTTTTTGCCCTTTTTAACCCCATAGATCTTAAAGGTTGCTGTTGGTGATTGACCTTTTTGGGTTAAGTTTATATTCTTTCCAGGTACCTCAAGCCTTAATCATTTTTCATCTCTTTCTCTTCATTTTTGCTTTTTAATTGTATTTTCTTTTTATTTTTCTTTTTTAAAATCTTTTCTTATAATGTTTTAGTATGTAAAAAATGAATTGTAACAAAGGATGAAATCACTTAATGATTACAACAACAAAGTTGCTTAGACCTTATATAGTAACTAAAAATGTATTGGATTTGCAAGTTAAGATGAGAAAAAGTGATTTTAAATAAAAAGGAAATGTCATGGATGTGTAGTGGCATATACCTGGCTCTTACATTCCCACAACTAAGGATGCTCAAGTTCGAGTGTTTATGTCAAGTAGCTCACTAATAAGACGTGCAAGACATCACTCCATATCTGACCATTATTTCTTTAATATTTGTTTCAAGAAAATTTTTGCAACATATTTAACACTGAAGAACAAGAATAAAATATATATATATATATATATATATATATATATATATATATATATATATATATATATATGTTTCTTTTATACATCACATCTTATATACATATGCAAGTTTTAAGTTCTTGCTCATGTTAACGTCACCCATTACATTATTACTGAAGAATACCTAGGAAAAAATTGAGTTTTCTTTTGCACAAATAACCATAAGCATTTGAGAACAATAGAAAAGAAAACTAACTGTTATAGTTTGTAAGAAAAAATAACCACTCTAAATATATATTTTTTTAAAAATAGACATCTTAAATTTACATTTTATTTCAATTAATTCCCAAACATCAGACATTTTAAACATTATTTTTTATATTTCATCCATAAATGTCTAGAATTTTAATTTTATCCTGACCCCTAAAACTTATCAATCTTTTATAAATAGTGTTTTCTAATAAGTTTGAATTAAAATATAGTAAAAATAATAATTTGGAAAACAATGTTGTTAATGATACAATTTTGTATACTGTGATTCAGTTTAAATACATTTTTTTAAGGAATATTTATGAAAAATTGATGAGTTTTAAAGATTAATTTGAATAAAACTAAAAGGTCAGGCTTTATTTAGAAAAAAATGAAATTTAAAAAATAATTGGAACAAAAAAAGTTCAAGATATTTATTTGAAAATAAGATAAAGTTTACGATCACTTAAAAAAAATAAATTTAAAATATTTATTAATAAAAAAATTAGGGGAGTTAAATACTTGTTAACAAATAAAGATACGATAAAGTGTTTTTGATTCGAAATGCACGAATTAAGTTATTCGCACAATTTAACAAATTATGCAATGATTTATATATTTGTTAAAGAAAAAGTGTGCTATTACTTTAATATTATCATTGAAAAAACTTTTCAGATATTTTGCATACACACTGTCAAAGTGACCCGAATAATGTACTAGAGTGTTTCAAATAATAATAGAAAAAAATATGAATTGAGCTTTGTTAGGTACTAGCCGAGACCCGGGCGTATGCAGCAGTCGAAAATTTGAATAAAACATATGCATGTTATTGAAAAAAAAAATATGTATAACAATAAATTTGTTGTTATGCGAAGAATATTGTAATTTATGCAAGAAAACTTTATATTTAATAATTATTCCAACTACATAATTACAAAAGGAGTATTTTTTTCATATGTAAAAATATAAGTTTAGAACTTTTAATTTAACTAATATTGATTGAAAATATTATAGGATTCGGTATATTAATGGATTATATATTTAATGTCAGTATTTTAAATCTACTACCTTTTTAAATAATTATAGTCAACACCATAAAAAAATTGATACATTGTAGTGTCTTTTGTTGTTATTGAAATCAATATATATATATATATAAGAATAAAATTTGTTATTCACAAGGAATATAGTAATTTGTACGGAAAATATTTTATATTAAAAATTTCTATAGTTACGTAATGATTTAAGGTCTATTTATTTGTATGTAAAATTGTCATTTGGACATTTTGAACTAATATAGGTTAAAAAATATATTAAAATTTAGTATATTATTAGATTGAATATTTAATATTTGTAGTTAAAAGTTATAGACTTTTGTAGGTATGATAATTAAATGATGATTCTTTTAGTATAAAAGGAGTAGCTATAAAAATGATGTTATTATCTATAACGTAAGTTAAAGTTACACGTAATAAGTTCAAGATATATATATATATATATATATATATATATATATATATATATATATATATATATATATATATATATATATATA
>Ga0209700_106134_pt1 | contig 19121 bp, 11 predicted proteins | sample SiratroredBW_FD_187528 | JGI IMG/M metagenome (GOLD analysis project Ga0209700, IMG submission 187528) | Root nodule microbial communities of legume samples collected from California, USA - Siratro red BW (SPAdes) (version 2) | ecosystem: Host-associated > Plants > Roots > Nodule | place: USA...
ATGCAAAGTGACTTATCTAGAAGGAGGCTGGCTACACAGGGAAGGCGCCACCTTATTCAGTTGTGAGAAAAACTGGAAAATTTGGAGACATGTGCTGAGGGTGATGGAGTATTAGATACGGAAGCCTCTGAATCAAAAATTTTTTGTCTTTTGCTATTATCTTACATGAAATTGAATATATGTATAGTTTTAAGAAAGATAAAAATATAATAAAAATATATTTTTTGCATTTTTTTTGTCTTCTTAAAATGAGAAATTAAACCAAATAAAAATAAAAATAAAAGAAGAGTAAATACTTATCTAAATTTAAAAACATAAAATCTTAAATTCAAACTAAAATGATTTTTTTTAATGCTAAAGAGAAAGAAAAAAAAACAATAATAAACAAAATAAAACTCAATTATTATTTTTTTTTTGGTTAGAAACTTTCTCCTCTTTTTTTTTAAATTAGATTCATCCATTCGGACGAAATTGGTGTTGACATTAATCATATCTAATTTTTCATAACTTTTTTCTTTTTTAAAATTTTGCTGAGTAAGTTCATCTTATTCATAATTCAGAGAATTTGGTCAAGTTAAAATTTTTAATCCAATCTTAATACCGAAACAACTTCTATCTATTCAACTTTTGACAAATTAAAGATTAAATGGGTTGAATTGAGTTATTTTAATTTAGGTTTCCAGGTCTATATCTAGTTTCTTCTATTGCTTCAGGACTCATTCCAAAAAGGTTTGTGATTGGGATTATTTTATTATTTTATCATATCTATTATTTTATTTGGATTCGGATGGACGTTTCAAACCGGCCCTTGTAAAAGGTGACATGCATGTAATGTATTCCTAAGGTTCGGCCATTTGTCTCATACGGCTGAGTGAACCTTGTTCTTGTTGTTTATCTAAAACAGAGAGAAAAAGCATGAGAGAAACTGTGTAACAATCAGTATTCAGCCACTTGCTTGAAGCTTATGATGTTCAAACAAAAGAATCACACTTCAAACAAACTGTGCATAAAATCTTTGTCATATATATTATTTCACCATCCTTAATTTTTCTGAATGTTCCTCTTGGTGAGGAGAATGAAATCTAAAAAGTGATGTTATGCTGATGGAGTGACCCTTCATATTAATCATTTGAGACAACCATTATGAACAATTTGTTTAATAGCATGTTAAATATTTTTCTCTTGTCTATTGCAATGAAATTTCAAGGGAAAAACTCCTTGCTATTGCTTCTCCTTCTTTCCATCACCCTTTGTCTTCGATCTTCTCAAACTTCTGTTTATAACTGTGTCCTTGATATTCCAACTTCTTCATCCTTGGTTAGTTCGAATTGTGAATTGTACAACTGGGGAGGGTTTACCAATGGCTGTTGTGGATCATATTTTGGGGATTACCTTTATGCCTTGGGAGTGAGGACAAACCAAACAGGAAAAGTATTTTTAAATCCCTCAGAGCAAAAGAACTGTATAGCATCAATGGAAGCTTTTAACAAAAACTTCACTTGTTATGGAATAGAGAAGCTAACAAGTGGAACTGGTGGTTGTTCTGATTACACCATCACAGATGTTATTAATCAGCTTGGAGACAAGCTTAGGAGATTGGAGGAAGAATGCATGCCTTTAAGCACAAATGGTAAGCCAAATGAAACTTGCACTAAATGTTTGAAAGCATGGGAGGATATCAGTGCAAAACCAGGCAGTACAAGAGGATCAGAGTCAGCAAATATTAGTTCTTATCTTTGTAGGTTTGTTGTGCTTGTCTCACTAACAAGCACAAGAATTTTTGATAAGGAATCAATTCTAGAAGTTTATAAATGCCTTGGAGAACACACCCTTTCTGCAGGTGAGATCTAAGACTAGAGTTAATTTGCTTTTGATTAGCAACAACAATTGATAGCGTCCTTTCTCCTTTCAATCCACCGATTTTGCTTCTTAGAGCTAGTTAGTTTAAACTTTTAGTAATAAACATCATTTTTGAAAATAATCTGAGTGATTTTGCATTTGACATTCTCAAAGAATTTGGATTAGCTTCAGCTAATCAAGAAGTCAAGGCTAGGGGCAATGCTAATATCAACTCAGGTACATATATATTTTCAGGTTACTAACAGATATGATTTATATGATTTTGTTAAACAATACATGACAATTTTGTTGAAAAACATAACGGCAACAGGTCTTTGGATTGCCTTTGGCATAACAGGAGTTATAGTATTGGTGTTTCTTGTCGCACTAGCATTATTTGTCAGAAGAATTAGAAGTGCTCCATCCGTACAACATGGTACTCTACAAAAAAAGCCTTTGTTCATTTTTATGGTCCTGAACCATCTTTTTCTCTTTCTAACGTAACACCATCTATTATCCAGAGTCCGATTCACCTTCACTGAAGATAACTTTGAAGGATGTTTATGTAGCAACAAACAATCTCAGTGCTTCAAATTTCATAGGCCAAGGCATAGCCGGTAAGAATGTAACTTAACTTCTGGAATTGTGTTTTCTATTCATCACAATTGCACTTAGATTACCTCTAGTTTGTCCAAGCAATGCCAAACTAAACGTAGAAGGCTCTGTAGAAGTTATGCACTAACCATATCCTATATGACAACATAAATAATAAAGGAAATGATATAACCATGTAGCCAAGTAGTCAACGAAGAAAGGTGAAGCTGCATAATGAGAATATTTAAAATGAGATAACATGAAGTACATTCAAAATGGGAAAGATATAAACTGAAATTATATTTTTTTACTTTTCATTTGGGTGGCTCAAGGAAAAGTCTACAAAGGTATACTCTCCAACAATCAATCTGTTGCAGTGAAGCATATCACCAATGAATGTTACAAGGAGACATTTGTTAGAGAAGTGAGAAGCCTTTCCCATGTTAGACATGACAACCTAGTAGCTTTGCTGGGATACTGTGAAAGTGAAGGTGAATGCTTCCTAGTGTATGAGCTATGCCACAATGGAAACCTCTCAGAATGGCTATTTGGTATCTTTCTTCTCCTCTCTTTTATTCATTCAAAATTTCCTAAGCTATAAAAGTTCTTGAACACAAAACTATGTTACAACAGGCAATGGTAAAGTTCTTTCATGGATTCAAAGACTAGAGATTGCCATAGACAGTGCAAGAGGCCTTGAGTTTCTCCACACCTACCCAAATGGCTGCATCGTTCACCGTGATATAAAGGTATATATATATATATATACACACATAGTATCTTTCTAGTACTCACTTTCATTCACTGAACTCCTGTTATTTCATGATGTATTGTCAGCCATCAAACATTCTTATTGATGCTAACTTCCAAGCAAAGCTTTCAGACTTTGGGTTGTCAAGGGTTATGGACTTGGGACAATCCTATGTGAGCTCTGAAGTGAGAGGAACATTTGGTTATATTGATCCTGAATATAGGACAAATCACCATGTAAAGGCCTCGGGAGATGTCTACAGCTTTGGAATAGTGTTATTGCAACTTCTATCAGGACAAAGGATCCTTAACATTGATTTCAACAGACCAATGTCTCTGGGTAAAATGGTGGGTAATTACATTCTTAGAGCTTAAGGGTGAATGGTTTGCTAATTTCTTAATGAGAATCCAAACCTATACATAAGTATAAAGGGACAAAACTGATTTTGATGAATATAAACTCAAATTGATTTCGATCACATTTTATAATAAGAGACAATTTTAAATCATTGAACAATAACTAGATATTTACTTAAACTAATATTAACACTAGATTTTGCATTCAACTTGTGTTAGGAATTTTGAGTCTAGTCCATGAGTAAAAATGAAAAAATTGAAGAACATAAACATTTTAAAATTTTAGGTTGAAGATAGTTTTCTTCCCTTACTTTTATTGGATTATGGAAATTGATTTTCTCAAGAGAAAAAAAAAACTTTTAAGTCTTTATTATTCTTCATAGACACAAACTTGGTCCATGATCACCATCTAACACACTTCTCAATTCCTCCCATGTGTTTGCTTTTCAGGCAAGAGACGTTGTTAAAGGTGGTGATATTTCAGAATTTGCTGATCCTAAACTCAATGGGGAGTACTCAGTTGAAGCATTTGACATCGTACTAAAGCTAGCTTTGTCTTGCGTAGGGCTCAAGAGGCAAAGGCCCTCTATAGATCAAGTGTTATTTAGCCTAGAAAAGACACTAGACATTTCATTATAAGCTAAATGTTCAAAAGAGTTTATACATAAGGCTAAAAATTATGTTAAAAAGGGTAACAAAATCAAATATTTTTTGTGTAGTACAAGACCTGATGTCATGATCTTAATTTTATAAGAATTGACATCATACTAAAGGTAGCTTTGACTTGCATGATACTTTGACACTGCATTTTCTCTTACTTCCGTTTGATACTCCGACGTGGCATGTGCTGTCCCGCGTGACAATGAAAGAGAAAATGCAGTTGTTTTTGGCATTCCACTCCTGAGACACATGTGTGTGTTCCAAAATTACAAACAGCGAACCACTTATTTGAACTGAGCTAACCACTTAGTGTTTTCACCCCTCAGACACGTGTGTGTTCCAAAACTACACACAGCGAACCACTTATTTGAACTGAGCTAACTACTTAGTGTTTTCACCCCTCAGACACGTGTGTGTTCCAAAACTACACACAGCGAACAACTTATTTGAACTGAGCTAACCACTTAGACATTCCACCCCTGAGACACATGTGTGTGTTCCAAAATTACACACAACGAACCATTTATTTGAACTGAGTTAACCACTTAGTGTTTTCACCCCTCAGACACGTGTGTGTTCCAAAACTACACACAGCGAACCACTTAGGTGAACTGAGCTAACCACTTAGATCTACCACCCCTGAGACACATGTGTGTATTCCAAAATTACACACAGTGAACCACTTATTTGAACTGAGCTAACCACTTAGACATTACACCCCTGAGACACGTGTGTGTTCTGCTTTCCCTCTCAAATTGCCCTGCATTTTCAGAAGGCAAATGACAAAAATCACCCTTGCAAAAAGACAAAGGTAAACCACGTAAGCCAAAAACAACTGCTTTTTTTCTTTCACTGCCACGTAGGACAGCACATGCCACGTCGGAGTGTCAAACAGAGGTAAGAGAAAATGCAGTGTCAAAGTCACATTTTCCATAGTTTATATCCCGAAGATTATAATGGGCTAGAAAATGTTAAAGAGGAACATGGTCAAATATTATTTTGAATTACAATGCAAAATATAATCCTATTTGATAACTTGCAGTATTCTATACAAAGTTTCATCATAATAACAGAAGTTGATACACGACCTAATATCATGATTTATGATTCGAACTATATAAACAATCAAGCAACTTATATAAGGTAAACTTGTGCATGTTATAAAACATAATCAACAATTTCTATTGTTTTAGCATGGGTATTGTTTTTAAAATTAAAATTAATAACTAGATAAAATAATATTATTATTTCTTAAATAAATTGATTTTATTGTCAATGAAAATATAATAACTTAAATTAAATTAATTAGTTAATTTAATAAAGATTTCTATGTATCTTTAGAAGATTTAAAATGTATTTGAAAATAAAATTAACAATGGTCCATGAAGGTGGCAAAACAAATTATTCAACCTATCGTACCTACCAGATTCAAGTCATGAGCTATAACAAGCTAGGAAAAAAAATTATCAAATTTAATTTGGTCTTTTAATTAGATGGATCATCTTATCCATATGAGAGTTACGACCTTTTTGTTTGACTTTACATTTTTAATTATTTCATCGTTTAATAAATGTCTTGTTACAAAAATTCAAGATAGATGATTATTATAGTAATTATTTTTATTGTCATATTTTTTGTAGTATAATAAATAAGATAAAGATAATTATCATGATCTAATCTATATTTTAGATAAGTTATTATTAATGAAAAAATAGACTTTAAGATTAATCCACCAGTTATGGTGAACATGTCTAAGTGTGGAGATTGACTTAGTAAAATCCTATTTAAACTCTAGACCTTCTAATTGTACTAGACTATGTAATAATTGATATGAAGTCTACCATATATAGTGGATAGTCTCACTAGATTGTAGAAACATCTGTCTCTAGACAGGGAATTAAATGGAGTCTAGGAATATTTTCACAACAAATAAAGTAGATGTCTATCACACAATCTAATAACAAACCCATACAGAGCAAACAGGCAAAACAAAATAACTAGTAAGAGTAGGAAAAGAAACAACGTACTATAATTTATACTGATTTACCCAAATTCGGGCTACATCAGGTCTTTAAGCCAACTGGTTAAGAGATTCTACTAATCAAGACACCTTGATTACACTGAGCACACAAACCTCTTCAGGTTATCATAAGTACATGAAACTTTCTACTCAATCTCCCACTGAGATTGAGAACTCTAAAAAAAAAGAACACTCTCAAAGAAAACACAAATAAAACTTATAAGGGTATAACTTTAGAGTGAAAAATTTATAAAGGTTTACACACAACCCGAAGAATGGACCCTAAAAAACTAATAAGATTATGAGACTCTATGCAACTTTCTCTTGTGTATTTGTTGTATGTCTTGTATGTTCTTATTGCATTATTCTTATTCTTCATCCTTGATCTCTTTATATAACTTCTTAGATAAAACCATTGAAGATTTAATTAGGAAGGTCTTGATCTTCTGTAAAAGCCCTTCTCTTTATGAAAGGTCTTGATCTGTCCTTAAGATATTTTCTTTAGATAATCCTATAAACATGGATAATTTCTCAAAACATTGTAGGTATAGAAACGAATCATGATATATGTTTAAATTGTTTCTAGAAACGTTTTCCAATATGACCGTACTCACATTAAGATGTTTCCTTAGATGGATAATCCCATTTGAAGATTATTCTATTTTCTTGATTGATTCTAGAAAATATGTGTTTAATTACATCTTGTTTAATTGACCAATAATGAATAAACATGTTAGATAAAATATTACCGCAAGATAAACTACAATGTAGAGTGATAGACCATTTATGACTTTAAAGCTTGATAGATTGTTTAGCCTAGTCAGATCTTAGAACTGCATCTGAACAACACAAATGTTAGCATGATCATAAGCATATAAAAGCATTTGAATTACTTATAGGGTTTGTTATCATAAAAAATTAAACACTTGCATAATCTATTGTTAGATTGTCTCATGTGGTACATACTCTCTAGGTCGCAACATAGATTGTCTAATCTCTTAGCATCTACTGAGACTTTGGACCATTTAGAAAAATTGTCTAAGTGACTTTCCAAGTCAGTAATGAAAAACATTGTTCATGTGTCTTTCTCATTACTCTAGGCATGTTTCACGTGAGTTAGTTACAATGACATTGTTGTATAAATAGGAACTTTGTATCATAATTTCTGATTAAGCATGAGTTGTGCTTGACTAAGAGTTTATTGATAGAAAAAAAATTACGCGTTCTAATATTTGATTATAGTACCGAAGGAACTTAGTAACTCTCATGGACCTTCTGCTATCTTAAATGATAACAAGTGTGATGATGCTCTTATCACCCAGTTCTTAATGTTAGAACTAAATATAGGGAAATTGATCTTTTCTTTAAGTGAGAGAATGTTCGATTCTGTGTAAATGTCTCTATGTTCAGCATAATTCAACTCAAGTTCATTGAACTAATATTCTTACCAAACTTTATCTCCTTGGTTTTAGTTTTTGAGAGACAAACTTAATTGTAGTTGTTCTTCCTTGAGTTTGAAGGAGGGTGTGTGAGTAATGTATTACTAGGATAGTTATATTGTTGATAATCATTTCAAGTGTTGTTGATTTTTCAGTTATCCAGTATTTTGTAAGTTTTGTGCAACTGTTATAATTAGTTCAAATCTAAATAAGACAGAGTACCCTATTGTAAGTAACTTTCATACAACAATATAAATTAGTTTCCACTTTTTGGCTTTCTTTCTCTCACTCTTTATCTTATATCTCTACATCAATTCAATACTACAATTATTGATTTTTCCTCTACAATATTTAGGCATGAAGAATGCATTTCTAAATAGAGATTTGGAGGATATGAATGCACAACTATATCTTGAGTTAGAGTAAGACTCCTGTTAAACAAGAGTCTCTACATTGAGTAAAAGTAATCATTGATCTTGGTTTCTCAAATTTGCTCAGTTTGTAAAAAATAAAGGTTATACAAAAGGGAAAGCAAGTCATACTACACATATCGAGCCATTCAAAGGAGAGGAAGATTCTTGTACTGACTGTGTTTGTAGTTGACATAATTCTTATTAGAGATCAATGTTGTCAAACTAAAGGATCATAAGAGGATTGAAAATAAAAATAGTAACTCAAGAATTATGACTTGACTCAAGAGTTGACTATATGAAAAAGTATATTTATAGACAGTTCATGCATTAAAAATAATATAGACGATAAAAATACTCATAATAAGTCATAAGGAATAAGATTCAATGCATAACATAACTAAAACTAGGTTCACAATTTATGAAATTACTTTTAATAACTAATAAATTCATAATTCTCATATAAATAAAAAAGAAATATAAAGAAAAACAGGGTGTGAGCCGACAACAATGAAGATAATACATACAACAATAGTCGTGAGTGTTGTAATGGCCAACAATGGTTAAACAAGAGTTGGCGATAATGGTGTTATTGCTTCGTAGCAGTTGATGACTATTGATGACAACAGTGATGGTTGTTTGACAACAGTGCCAATGACAAAATGCATGCATCGTCAAAAGTACATTGTTTCTTTTATGATTTGCAAATGGGTTGGAACTCTAGCAGAACAAAAGGGCTATACAAGTTAGCTTCCTTTTCAGGTCAGGTCTTTTGGCCAACTAATAGGCCAATTTAACTCTTAAAAAACTAATAAAACTTTGAGACTCTATGCAATTTTCTCTTGTGTATTTGTTGTATATCTTGAATGTTCTTACTGTATTATTGTTATTCTTCGTCCTTGATCTCTTTATATAACTTCTTAGATAAGATCGTTGAAGACTTGATCAGGAAGGTCTTGTGTGTAAAATCTCTTTTAAGGTAAACTCTCTTTATGAAAGGTCTTGATATGTACTTATGAGCTTTTCTTCAAATAATCCTGTAAACACAAATAATTTCTCACAACATTGGATTTATAGAAACAAATCATGATATTTGTTTAAATTGTTTCTAAAAATGTTTTCCAATATGACCGTTTTCACATTAAGATTTTTCCTTAGATGGATAATCCCATCTAAAGATTATTCTATTCCAACCTAGTAGTGAAAAACATTGTCAACGTGCCTTTCTAATTAGTCTAGGCGTGTTTCACGTGAGTTAGTTACAATGTTATTGTTGTATAAATAGAAACTTTGTATTAACATTTGTGATTAACGCGTGAGTTGTGCTTGACTTAAAGTTTGAATAAGAGTTTACTTAGAGAGAAAAACTATTTGAATAAGAGTTTACTTAGAGAAAAAAACTATGAGTTGTAATATTTGATTATAGTGAATTCTATCATGGACATAGATTGAAGTTCATCAACACTTCAATTGAACCACATTATCTTTTTTATATAAACCCAAGGGAGGATTACCTGGGTTTGAATCTTTTCACTCAAGCTTTAAGAAAGGACTCTTGGATGAATTCCTGGAAGGACTCTTCGAAGAAGTCTTGAATAAAATGTGATTTGCAATTTTTTGGAAGCCATGAAAAAGAAAAGGATTCAAGAATATACAAAATAAAATCAAGATAATGTTAGGAATTAAAAAAAAAAAACACATTGCATCATTCAAACTGCATGAGATAAACAAGATGATGATTCATCACTTGTATCTAGCCTACAAGATAAGAATCAAGAATGCTAGGAATTGGGAAAAACATTGCGCTACTCAAATATGAGATAAGCAAACTTGGAAAATCACCACTTGTGACGTAATTCATAAGGTAAAAAATCCTAAGACAGAAAACTCTCTACTTCCTTATCTTTCATGAACACACAATGGGCCACATAAGAGATAAGTTAAGAAACATCATTCTAGGATAAGATAAGAAGGGAATGTCTCACCATTTAAGATACAAAACTTTTGATAAAAACTCACATATTTTTTATTATCCAAAGTTATCAAAATGAGTACAATAGCTCTCCTCATATAGAGAGTGTGGTGGGAAGGGATTAGACAAACACTTCCCTTTCCTGGTCTTATGTCCAAAAAAGCATAAACTATATTAAAATCGGGGATAACTAGTTTATTCTTACAACATGAAAAACAAAAGGAAAATACACATTTATTTTTATTTTTCAAATCACATCATTTGTGTGTGATTCTTTCTTGTTCCTCTTTGATTTACCTTCTACCTACTATGTTTACAGGTTTCTCTATTATCATTCTATATTTGTGTGGTAGATGCATCTGTAATGGGTTTGTTTGAGTTATTCCATAACAACTAATACAGAGAGTACGAAATTCAATCATCATGACTTTAACAAAGTATAAGGTTGAGATATTCCCTAGTTTGAATGATTTTGGATTGTGGAGTTGGAAGATGTGTGTTCTTAGTTCAACAAGACATCCTCTAAGCTTCAAAAGGAGAATCCAAGCTTGTGGAAAAGGGCAAGGAAACATTGTCAGAGAATGCTCACAACACAATTGTTCCTAGCTTTGGTGATAAGGTGTCAAGGAAAGTCTTGAAGGAAAAACCACAACAAGACTATGGACGAAGCTTGAGAGCTTGTACATGACAAAGTTCTTGGTGAACTGTATGCATTTAAAGCAAGAGTTGTACTCAAACTAAATGAATTCAATAAGTTTATCCTTGATATGCAAAATATTAATGTTCAGATTGATGATAAGGATCAGGTGTTGTTGTTGTTGTATTCTTTGCCTAACACGCATGATCATTTTAGGGGATTGTATGGAAGAGAAACTTTCTCTCTTAAGAAGGTTCAGGCTACTCTGAGCTTAAAGGAGCTAAATGAGAAATTTGATGTTAAGGCATTTGGTGTTGAAGATGGCCTTGTAGCAAGGGATAGATCATCTACAAGTGATAACAAAGAAGGTAGAAAGAGATTAAAGTCGAGGGTGCGCAACGATGGAAATAGATAGCCTATTAGATGTTACCATTGCAAGAAGGATGGTCACACCAAAAGGTTTTGTCCAAAGAGGCAGAAGAAGGCTAATAACCTTGACATATTATCTGGCTCTAGTACACAGTCTAGTGTTAATACACTGTCTACATCTAGTGAAACAACTTTGGTGGAAGATGGTTATGAATCATCAAAAGTCCTTGATGTTGAGCAATATTGATGATTGCAAGTGAATAATGGACTCAGGATGTTCATTTCATATGACACTTAACTATCTATGGTATAAGGAGTTTATAGAACTTGAAGGAGGTTTGGTTCTCCTTGGCGACAACAAGTCATGTGCGATAACTGAAGTTGTAACCCTCAGGTTTCATCTACATAATGGAACTAAGAAAGTGCTTGAGAAAGATAGGTTTGAACCTAGTTTAAAGTACAACCTAATATCCCTTTGTGTGCTTAAGAAGAATGAATATGTGTTTAAAGGAGAAAAGGGATTGTTAAAGATGGTGAGGAAGAATGACATGTTTACCTTGGAAGGTGTTGTAGTATCTCGACTCAACGTCTATTGTTGAGTAGACCATCTCGTCTAAGACTGAGATATGAATAAAAGGTTTGGTCATGTAAGTGAAAAATGCTTAGTGGAGTTGAAGAAGCATTACTTGTTTGACAATCACAAAATTGACTAATTGAGATTTTGAACATTGTGGTCCAAGGAAAAGATTGTGTAATTTGTTTTAATGTAGGGCAACAGAGAACGAAGATAATCTTTGATTACATTCGTACTGACATATGAGGATCTTTAACTCCAACACACTCTAATGGTAGATACTTCTTGTCAGTAATAGATGATTGCTGAAGCAAGTTAATAATATATCCTTAGAAGATGAAGGAAAAAGCCTTTGAGAATTTCAAGAGTTGGAAATGTCTAATAAAGAATCAAATTGGCAAGACAATGAAGAGGTTTAAAACTAATAATGGTCTTGAATTCTGCTCAAAATTGCTCAACACCTGTAAGGAGAATGACCTAGTTGAGAGGTTCGATAAGACCATTCTAGAAAGAGTGAGATGCATGTTGTTGAGTGCTAGAGTTTCAAATGTGTTTGGGTTAAAATTGTTACTACTATTGCTTATATGACTAATAAATATCCCTCAACAACGTTGAAGATGGAGAATTGACGAAAATTAGTAGGACATTTCGTAACCTTGAAAACTTAAGAATCTTTGGTTGTCTTTCCTATGCTCACATAAGGTAATGAAAAACTACTAGTTGTAATATCTAATTATAGTAAATTTTGTTGTAGACATAAATTCAAGTTTGTTAAAAAGTTTAATTGAACCATATGTCTGCTTGTGGTTCTTTCTTGTTTGCATGTTATTGTTCTTTATTTGCGTGGTATATACATTTATTGTGAGTTATTGTTTGAGTTATCTCATAACAAAAGTGTCGCAACCAGATCACGACGGGACGATAAAAAATTATATTTAAAAATATTTAAATAGAGATTTGGAGTCGCCACCATAGTTTATTATGAAAAACCATAGAAAAACCAAAAATAAAAATTTCTACAACCAGATTCAAAGATTCGGGAGTCGATTACGTGTGGGGAAGGTATTAGCAGCCCGCAACGTCCGTCTTAAGACGATACCTTTAATCAAATAAATAAAAAGAAAGTGGTTTTACAAAAATGTCATTTTTCCCAAATAATAACAATAATAATATGAATAAAGATAAATAAAATAACAAAACAAACAAATCTAAAAAACAAAAAAAAATATATAAACAAGCAAAAGAAAACATGCTAATAAACATAATACAAATAAATAACAATTATGCAAATAAAAATAATAAGCAAAAATAAGACAAATAAACATATTTTTTTATTTTTTATTTTTGAGCCTGACAAGGATTGACCTTGGTCCTACGTATCTCTATCCGTGATAGAAAATCAGGATTCACGTAGTTCTAATTTGAGAATTTGTTTGGTGATATTTGATATTTTAATTTTCTAAGATTTTTATATTTTTTTCTTTTTGGAACTATTTTATTTTTGATTTTTTTAATTTTTGAGAATGGTTTTACATTTTTTATTTTTGAAAACTGATTTATTTTTAAAACTTTTTTTTATATATTTTTAATTTCAAAAATTTGATACTTTATTAACTTTTGGAAAATATTTTATATACTTTTTCAAAAATTATATATTTTATTAATTTCTAAAAAACATTTTATATTTTCTCTTTAAAATTTGGAAATGTTCTATATATTTTTTAATATTTTCACAAATTTATTTGAAATAAAACATTATTTATTGATTTGTTAAGAAAACCAAGGAAAAAAACAATGGTAATAATAATAAAAAAAAGTGGTTTAGGGTTTCTTTTGAGTGCTCTAATATTCTTGCTTCCATGATCTATTGAGATTTAGGTTTTCGTTTTTTGGGTCTGTTGAGACTGTGTGAAACAATAGCCTCTAGGAAGAAATAAACAATGGGACGTGCTTAGAGCAGCATCTCTCGTATAACAAAAACAAGTATGAGACGTGCTTAGAACAACATTTCCATTATAAAGAAAACAAATATAAGACATGCTTAAAGCAGCATCTCCGGTATAAAAAAAAACAAATTTATAACGCAAAATTATTTACTAGCAATACAAAATATTAATAATCATGATATTGAAATTTTAATAGGTCAAAACAAACAAAATCAGGGCAAACAGAATAAGAACAAACAGAATAAGAACAAACAGAACAACCACATGAGGCTGAGCGATCAAGACATACCAGTTGAAGACCAGTTTTAACAAAATTCACCTCTTTCTTCTAATTCAAGCATCTAGATCTTCAGTTATTTTTTCGTGTGTAATCCTAGTGCTCTTTGATTTTTTCGTGTGTCTAATTCTCTGATTTTTGTAAAGATGGGTGTAAAATACTGCTCAGAGTAAATCATGTCCCCTTCTTTTCATTTTTTTTTATAAAATTTCTTTAGACCCCTCAATTGCTCTCCTAGATCAGAATGAATCTGTCCACTAATTTTAGTTTGATGTTGAAGAATACATGAAAAGACAGTCAGATTATGCAGTGGAGAGAGAAAATGTGATGTGATAGCACTTTAATAAGAAAGGGTGCAAAATATCAATTTTATTTTCTTTTTTTAACACATTTTTAATGGACTGGACCTCAACAAACTAATTTACCTTATTTTTTAAAAATGAACTCCTTATTAATTTGAGCTTTATTCAAAGACAATTTATTTCTTAATGGATTGGACTTTCTTCAAATTTTTATTTTTTCTTTTTTATTATTTTCTGCAACTATTTTAAAACAAAACTCAACACACATTTTAACCCAACACACATTTTCTTTACTTTTTTATTATTTTATTAAGAGCAACCTAAAAAAAATAAAAGGAATCAACAAATAAAATGAGCATAACAAATCAAAAAGAAAATGCACAAAAATATTAGACAATCAACATTTAATTAAAAATCATCACATTTAATCACTATTAAGCACAATTAACCAGAATAATAGTCAGATCAACTATTCAAATTTCTTTATGTAATTTTTTAATTTATTTCAATTAATTTTATGTCATTAATGGGTATCAGAAAAGACAGGCAGCAGAAAAAGAGAGACAATGTGACATCACAACACTTTAATGACAATTTTATTTTTATTATTATTTTTTTAACAAATTTTTAATGGACTAATTTTGTTTACTTTTTTCCTTTTTATGAATTTTATTTTAAAACTTTATTCATAAAGTAGAGTGAAACCAAAACTATTTTTTTATTTTAATTTTATATTGTTTTATATTTTGAAATAATTTTATTTATCCGGACGAAATTAGGTGTTAGACAAAAAGACTAAATATTTGTGGTGAATTAATAATGATATGATAACAAACATGATAAGATAACAATCTTACTAGGATAGGTTTGAATAGACTTGAGATATTTCCTCTCAGGATAGGAGGTATGGTAGAAATTCCACACAGTTAAATTATATTATATTAGTGAATGTAAACATTATTTTATAATTTAGTTTTGTGAGGTTGAATCAAATTACATAATACTTTTTAAACATATTTAGACTAAATCAAAATCTTATGTCAATTTAATTAAAATTTTAAAAAGTCTCTAACAAACTAAACATATTAGATAATATGACGGAATTATAATTGAATTAATAACTTGTTAAATAAATAAGAATAAAATACTGTAAAAATATTTATCAACCATCTGAATAACATTTTATCACTATTTAGGTTACATTGTTAGTATAATTATATGATAAATATTTGTGTATATTACGTTATATAATTTAAAATTGATTATATATTAAATATTAATAAAATATTTACGTGATATATATTATTATAATATTAATAGAAAATAAAAAAAATAAAACTATTAATCATAAATAAATTTTCTTACTTTCCACTTATTTTGTACTCTCCTTAACTTTATCTAATCAAATTCATTTTTTACTTATTTTCATTCTCTTTATTTGCTTTTACTCCCCTTAAAATATCATTACACCACTTTTATTTGCCGGACGTAAATGTAGACATGTTCGTGCTTGATAATTAAATTCAAGGGAATATGGTAATAAACACTAAATTAGCACAATTTTCCAAACACCTTGAGAAACTGATACCTTTTGCCCAACAAGATTATGATAAAATTGACAACAAAAAAAGTAATTAATAATAGGTTAATTAATTTCCAATCCCTAAATTTGTAACTAATTTCATAATGAATACAGTAGTGACATTGATATGGGTGCATTCTGTGTATATATACTATAATTTATCATAAGAAAAATGTTAACCACACACACATTTAAGTCTTCATTAGTAGGTGAATTTCACATAGATCTCGCCAAATAGAGTAAACTCCATTTTTCTAGTGATATGTTCACAAAATTCAATTAGTAATAGAAAGTGGCTTGCGGTATTCACCTCTGCAATATTCCATTCTGAGAAAAGGAAAAGAAAGTGGCAACATGTTGGCAAATAAAGCGCCTTAAATACAGTAGCAGCTTTCTATTTTTTATTCCCCTCAACGAAAGTGGAGCTTGTTTTTCACTGTAGCTGTGTATCAAAATCTGATAAAAACAAGTCTAGAGTTGGAAAACAATAAAAATTCTTCCATGATAAAAACCATCTAAAATCTAGACCAACACTTTTATATTGGAAAAAATAAATTATATAAGAGGACATTAGTGGAATGAAAAATTTGCATGCAATGTATCCATTAATATTGCATTAGTAAATTTTCAAACCCTTTTTGATTGTTGCACGCAAGTTGGCCCTACCTGCATATTTGTCCATGCTACAATCTCTACCTTGTTTTCATTCGCCTATTTAAGATTGAGTAAGCAATTGAGTGCTGCAGGAAAATTTAATTCCGTGCCATAACTCTGAGTGTGACCACCACCACCTACACGTCCTTTTTCTTTAAATGCGATCCCTGCAACCTTTTCATGCTACTACTACACTACAAAAGAAAATTGCAAAAGCAACGTGAACGTGTATAGTCTAATATGTACCAAGTTATTTTTCTGTCGCATCAGATTCCTCTGCATGCCAGCTAAGTCACCTCTGTCACATATGCTTAATTGGCATAGCATAGTTTAGTTAGCTTCATTACCTTTATTATATGGTTAAACCAAGCTTATATGTATCCCTCATTGATTCTCCTGATTAGTCCATTTAACTGTGATTTTTACCTACCACCGCACCATTTTCAGCATACCAAATTAAGTTGAAACGAGACATGCATTTAAGAGATTCCTAGATCTGGCAACTGAAACCAAATTTCTATGCCAAGTCAACCGTTCCTCACTTTATTCATAAACCACTTTATCTTATTTCATGCTGATGAAAATAAATAAACTACTTGAATTTAAGAGTATAAATAGAATACTGATACGATAGTAAAGGAAAAGTGTAAGTAGTGATGTGACATATGGTCTTCATCATTGTGCAAATTGCAAGACAAATTAAATCAAAGATTACGCGTTTTTATGAAAATTAGTTGCTCCCAATTGGATCACAGCTACAATTACAAATTTAGAAGGAATAAGACAAGTAACAAACGTTACAGCCATGCAGGGGAGAGTGAGATTGCCCAAACATTAACTAAAACTCCATTCCCATTCCATGCTCCCAATATTAGGCCAGCCCCACAACACAAAGCCTGCCAAACCTAAACAAATCACCCCCATATGACTCTTTGGATCTTTGCCTTTATGATCCAAGACATCTATCACAAAAGATACTGTGAAATGACTAAAGGAGAAAGGCAATTAGCCACTGGCCAGCTAGAAAACAACTAAGCAAAGATTATGAGCCCCATTCATTAAACCACACCCAATATATACCCAATCAATCTGACATGTTTTCTCCTCACATGTCCACAAAACATGGCACTTTGCCAACAAAAACTAGGCTTCTCATATCTACTAATTATCCTTTGCTTAACCACTGTGGTTTCTTCACATAACAGGCCTTTTACAGTTCCAAGTGTCACACGCTTGACGGATTCTTTTCCTCTTGTCCCAGTTGATCAAGCTTTTTCTAAGGCCTTTGGGGCCTCCAATATCCAATTTCTCAGCAATGGGTCCACGGCCACACTGGCTCTTGACAAAGTCTCAGGTTAATATGAACAACCTTTTCATTCAGTCAAGTTATTGAAATTTTGCAAGTTCCTTGCTTTGTTTTAATCATTCCATAACAAATGCTATTATTCCATAGGTTCCGGCCTGGTATCACAGAAGAGATATTACTATGGATTCTTCAGTGCTGCAATCAAATTACCCTCTGGTTTGTCACCTGGAGTTGTTGTTGCTTTTTATGTAAGCTCACTTAAGAGTCTTCTGTTATCAAATATGTATGGTATCACAGCACATAGTACAAACACTGACACTTACTTCATTGACAAGATTCTTTCTTACTATTGTGTACCATTGAGGTTATTTATGAATGTCCTCAAGAAATTAACTTTAGAAAACATCAGCTGTCAAATGCAGATAAATTCCCTCACAATCATGATGAAATAGATATTGAAATTTTGGGTCATGATAAGAGAAATGACTGGGTTATTCAAACAAATGTCTATGCCAACGGAAGTGTCAGCACAGGGAGAGAAGAGAAATTCTATTTCTGGTTCGACCCAACACAGCAGTATCATCATTACAGCATCTTGTGGAACAGTTATCACACAGTGTAAGTTAGATAACTCTTGTTTCAGTCTTGAAATTGAAAGAATATCATAATAGAAAACTATGTATAATTAATATCAGTTCGTAGAACTTCACCAATTTTTAGCCTTTGCTGAATCTAGACAAGAGAAACTTTATAAAAGTTAAGTGTCAATTATTTTATCTTAGAAGAAAAACTCAATTTATTTGATTTCTTATGTTCTTTTCTATAACTATATGTGGATTTTGTAGGTTCTTAGTGGACAATGTTCCTGTAAGGGAATTCATACATAGCAGCATATATCCTTCTATTTATCCATCAAAACCAATGTCGGTGTATGCCACAATATGGGATGGTTCAGAATGGGCTACTCATGGAGGCAAATACCCAGTTAACTACAAGTATGCACCATTTGTTGTTTCATTTGCACAAATACAACTGAGTGGCTGCATATCTGACCCCTCAGCACCAGTTTCTTCATGCTCTAAGGTCAATCCTTCAGCCCAAGACCCAGTCAATGGACCAGAGTTTACTAAGCTTTCACAGCAGCAAGTAGCAGCTATGGATTGGGCAAGGAGGAAACTCATGTTTTACTCTTACTGCAATGACAGACCCAGATTCAAAGTCATGCCACCAGAATGCCACTGATATAAATTTATTCACCAAAATTACGTAAAGAGAATTTCTGAAAACAATTTATCAGTAATCATGAAGGAAGCTATAGTCGTACTTTATACAAGTCATATAACTTTTTTCATCCCTTCATGGTAAATTCTTTTTGAGAATTCTCTTTTCATAATTTTTCTATCGGGTATAAATCTTTACTTTTTTTTTTTTTT
>Ga0209700_106135_pt1 | contig 19118 bp, 12 predicted proteins | sample SiratroredBW_FD_187528 | JGI IMG/M metagenome (GOLD analysis project Ga0209700, IMG submission 187528) | Root nodule microbial communities of legume samples collected from California, USA - Siratro red BW (SPAdes) (version 2) | ecosystem: Host-associated > Plants > Roots > Nodule | place: USA...
ATATATATATATATATATATATATATATATATATATATATATATATATATATATATATATATATTTTCTCTTACCTTCAAGTTGTAAAAAGTCACATGGAACTTCTTCTTGCTTTCTCACTATTTTTCTGTTTTCGAACTTGTGACAAGAGGTCATCTATTTATAGTGTATTTTGTAATCATTACTATGATTTCATTTGCTTAGAGTTTAGTTAGATTCTAATGGTAAATGTGATAGTGTTAAGGTAAAAATATACTGAGCGTGGTGTGGTATGGGACGTGACATGGTGAACTCAAGTTTATCTAACCTTATCTGAACATTAAATGCGAGTAGATATTTAGTTATTATTATTATTATTATTAAGACTTGAATTTAAGATAAATTAAATTTTACATAGAAACTAGCTTATAACTGATCCAGTTAAAGCCGAAAGACTTAATGATATGGAAAAAGAAAGTCAAAGTCAAAAGGTTCAATGATACAAAAACAATGAGCAACATAATAACAAGAATTGGACAATGAAAACAAGAAAGTAAAATGAATTGAGAACTAAGACATGAGTCTTATCTTGATTGTATACACTACTTAAGATACACTACTTAAGATATACTACTTAAGATGAAGACAAAGAGAATCAGATGTCATTTAAAAAAACTCTACCAAGATAATTTACTTTGACAATACACATAATAATCAAAAGTTGTCAATGTATATTCAATATCAAAGGTATGTTTCAAGGGTCATATTAGTTCCTTTTATAAGATCTTAATAAAAAACATCTAAACCTTATTTACGAATACGACACTTTGAATTTTCACATAAGGTGGTACGCACTTCCTTACTCCTATTTTAAACAAGAATAAGGCATTCAAAAAATTAGTAATGTTTTTAAACTATTTTTGTAACAAGACAGGTCATCTTCTATATTTTATACACCTTTATTATTTTTAATTTATGTTCTCAAAAATTCTTTCTCAAATTCTTCTTAATTAGAGATTTTATTTTCATAATTGGGTCATATATAACAATCATAATAAATAAAATATACAATGAATCTCTTTACCCACTCTAAACCAAAACTCTAGAATTAGATTTTCATCTACCAGCACCATATAAAAGAAATTATTATTTAATCCAACATCTTTATTTAATAGGAAACCGAATTCTAATTTTAGTTTAAGCTAGATTAAGAAAATAAATTTTAAAGTTCAAATAAAGAAAAACCTAATACAAACTTTTAGAAAGAAGCAAAGAAAAAGTGTACTTTATTATTAGTTTTTCTCTAAAATTTGAGGTAAAATTAGTTTTTGTTCTCCCCAATTAAAACAAGAACGTTTAGTCTAATTTTTGAAAATATTTTAGTTCCTAAATTCTAAATTTGAAGAATTAAAATGATTTTGCACAGTCATTTTTACTCTCTGGATAGTCTATGAAAAATTAAATCGTATTTTAAAATTTGAAATTAAAAACATTTTCAATGTACTTAATTTCTTCTGAAAATATTTAGTTCCTAAATTCGAAATTTGATGAATTAAAATGATTTCTCAAAGTCATTTTTACTCTCTAAATAGTCTATAAAAAATTAAAATCGTATTTTTAAATTTAAAATTTAAAATTATTTTTAATGTAAGGTATAATCAAGCCAAAAATATATTACTCTTAAATCTTCCTACACATATTTTAACCTAGTATAAAATTCTTTCCACCAAAAGGAAGAGCAATACTGCAATAACTTATCTCTCCGAGTCCCATATCGCTTAACCTTATCCAAGCAAACACTGAACGAAGCCATTTAGGCAAAGAGATAGAGCGATAAAACAACAGAATGGCGATGCTGTGTGGTTCAACTTCCGTGCCTCCGTTACTTTCCCACAAGAATGTTGTTGCAGCCTCAACAAAATCTTCCTATGTGGGCTTCCAATTGCAACTTCCAAAGCTTACATTATCTTCTTCCGTTCGAACCCTTCTTCCCTCAAATTCCCGCATCCGTTGTCAACAGGACTCTACTACTGCTGCCCCGGTCACGGAAGACCCGCGCTTCGCCTGCGTCGAGCCCGAACCACGGTTCAAAGGCCCGGTACAATACAACCCTTGTTCTTCCCTTTTGTCAAACGGTTTCTGATATGAATTCGTTGTCTTCCAATTTGGAATTGAAGTGTTCAGATTGTGATTGAAGTCACAGGTCTACTTGACTACTTGAAGTTAATGCATTTTTTTTCTTCTCTAATTAGCTTATCTTGGAAATGTGCAGGTGATTTCATTTTTCTTTTTCTATTTGTAGCAATTGTTCAATTTGTTTGAACCAGCTGTGAAGGAAAAACTTTACTTTTTCGCAAACTTATGGACAAGTTAAGAGAATTTGTATTAATTAGTTTATATAAACATAATTTTGATTTCATCTTTTTGGGAGAAAATTTTGTAGAAAAGCTCATCCAAAGGTACCTTTAATAATCATTAAATTTAACTAAATTCTTATATATATATATATATATTTTTTTTTTTCTGTTGCTTTAGTGCTTAGATTTTACTAAATAGTAATTCATTTTTATCTAAGTCACTACATTTAATCACCCATCGTCATTTTGGTCCTTTGTTCCCTGAGCAGATTTTAATATTATCATGTAGTCACCTAAAATGAGTGGTGGATTATAGTTGGGGAGATTTTTTTAATTTGGTTGATGGTAAGGATTAATGTGACGGTCAATTACAAGTGTAGGAACTAAATTGACCATTTATTCTTGTTTGTTTTTCATTTTTTTTTTGTTTTTTTAATTTTCTAAGTGTTTTTTAATCTTTGCTTCAGTTTTTCCATTGAAGTTAGTTTGAAGGTGAATTTATAGTGTTTGTTATGAATTTTAAAAGAATGGTGATGTTAAATTTAAGTGTCTGAATGCAATTTCTGTATGTGTTGTTTTCTTTTAAAGATTTTTAACTTTATTGGTTTTTTTTGCTGGGTGAATTTGAACTCCCGATCCAAAAAATAAATTGCAGGACATTTGGAACAAGAGCTGGTATCCAAAAGCTGCAGATCATGTGAATACAGAGAAAACGTGGTATGTTGTTGACGCTACAGATAAAGTTCTTGGAAGATTAGCTTCTACGATTGCTATTCACATCCGAGGGAAAAACTTAGCAACCTACACACCCAGTGTGGACATGGGTGCATTTGTAATTGTGGTATGTAGTTCTGCATAGGTTATTTGTCATGTAGTTATGATTAGTATTTCTGCATCCTCCCTGTCTGTTTGTGAGTGGCAATAGAGGTACTATTCCAATTGTATAAACTGTTTGTTAATTAGTTAGATATAAAGAATAGGAGGGAAATAATAGAGGGGGCAGTTGTAGATTTGGAATAGGAATTTGGGGAGGGAGTAAACATAGTCTCTTGAATACTTGGGATTTCACAAGGAGAGATAGATAGATAGATAGGGAGAGAGAGAGATCCATTGGGGTTTCTGGATTTGACTGATAGTTGCAAGTTTATTGCATTTTAATCTTTCTTCTAGATGGTAGGTCTTATAACTTGAATTTGATCCTAACTTAATTACACAAAACTAACTTGTAAGGTAAGATTTACTTCCTATTTGATATGAGACTTGGGTTTTTTGCAACAGTCGGTAACAATGAAAATGGATTACATGCAACATTGATATCATGTTTCACTAAGTTGCCGTTATCATTTTTAACTCTATTTCTGTAATAATCTCCTATTTGACAGAACCTTCAATTAAATTTTATGTTTTTTGTATATTGGTTCTCAACATAATCTGTAATCAATGTATTATTTTTGGGTCATATTTGAAAAAATCTTGATTAAGCTGCCTAAATCGGTTTATGTTTGAATACATGATTTTTGGATCATTTAAGTGGCTGCAAAAGCATTATTCTTTTATTTAATCAGTTAATCGTGATTATGTAAATCTGAATTCAGGGATTCTTCTACATTTAACTTTCCCAGTTTCCCCATATTGTAAACATTTCTATGCAATATTGCAGTTGAAGTTTGATTTCAATCATATAAGCTTGAGGACAACTTATGATCTAAGAACAGTTTTCAAATTTCCTTGATAAACAATTATTCTAGAAGAATAATGAGAAGATATATTAAGGAAACGCGATCTCCTTTCTGAAAATATTCTATACTAATGATAATATTACTGCTTAGTTTCTCACTTTTTACACGATAGTCTGTGTTAAGCAGCCTGAGCCTTATGGAAAAGGTTTAAGTTATAAGCATGTATTGGATTATATTTTCTTCTATTCCTATTGATGAGGGAAGGACATGTGTTAATTACATATAAAGTTATGTGATGCCGTACCAAGTCTGAATCTGTTTATTATTTAACTTCTGGCTCTAAAGGTAAATGCAGAAAAGATTGCTGTATCGGGGAAAAAGAGGACCCAAAAGCTTTATAGAAGACACTCTGGACGACCTGGTGGTATGACGGTGGAGACATTTGCCCAGCTGCAAAACAGAATTCCTGAAAGAATTATTGAACATGCTGTTCGTGGCATGCTTCCAAAAGGGAGGGTAAGTTCAAGTGTAGTTGAATATTTTTCTAAGACAAGCACATATCGGAAGTAGAGATGTTAAACTGAGTTGTTATTGCATGGTAATTGTAGAGATGGTGACATAATTCTACATTATATGATTAATTTTCATGACATGTCACATATGTAAGATTCATCCCCATAATTGATAAAAGAATTTAATGGTAAAGAATGAAGTGAAAGGAATGGTTGGATATTTTTGAAGGACAGACTATACCCATGATCAGCACTGGGACATGATCAATGCAAGATTCCTTTTTCTGGTGTTTCTATATTTTAGGACTGGAAAACTCTTGTATGCTATATGCTCTTCGATTTATTTAGTTATTTCTGTGAAAATAATGCTTAGTTCTTTGTTGAATCCACAATAATCAAGGGTTGCTTGTTTTATTTAGCTTGGCCGGAGACTATTCACCCACCTGAAGGTTTACAAGGGCCCAGATCATCCACATGCGGCACAGAAGCCCATTGACTTGCCGATAAGGGATAAGAGAATACATCTCCAGAAATAGTTCATAGGTGCCGCAGAGAAAATGGAATGAAATATGACAATTGTAACTCTATCCATTTCACAAAACATCGAGTTTCCTGCTTTGGCTGCGATCTTACTGATGTCTTCCATTATTGTTTATATTGTCTGTAGAGGTAACTGATTATTGTGTTATCTGTTTTTGTTCAAGGTCCTTTGTTGAATCTTCATAATAATTTTGTTGTAGATTTGAATCTCAGTCATGTCATATTTTTAACATCCTTGAGTTTGTTGTCAGTTCTTTTTTTTTATTTGAAGGAAACCAATGCCTTTTCTTTTTCCTCTTTAATTGTTTAGACCTCCAAAAGGGAAGGAAAAAAAATGAATCAAAGAAAAGAAGATCGAAGCGGAGGTTATGCCACTTTTATAGTAGTAGCTCTAGCACTGTATGATATTGCTTTGTTATTTGTTTCAAATGGCAATACCAGAATTGAGTGAAGCGGTCCTAAAGAATGAAGAAATTTATGGAGTCGGATAACCTGTATGTGTTGGTATCTTTGCAGTGTTCAGTTCATCCATAGTTGATTGTTATAGGGTTCACATTCATAGGTGGGATATGTATCTTCCTAGTAATGGAATAAAGTAACTATTTGATGGAAACCCAGGGAGTTTGGAATACTCCCTTTAAACCGCTCCATTTGTTTCCAGCACGGAAACATAGAGAGGACAGAAACAAGGGAAAAGTTAGAAAAATAACAAAAGAAAAACGTGAAAAATGATAAAATTTTTCTACTCAAACTTTCTCTCCTCTCATGTAAAGATCTGAGGGAGTTGATTTTTATAATTAACTAAATATTATTTTCAAATTATTAAATAATTATAATTAAATAAAATACAAAAAAAATATTTATTATTTTAACATACAGTAATAAATAATTAAAAAAATATATATATGATAATTAAATTTATAATAAAATAAAAATGGTAATATTATTTATAAAAATTAATTATATATAAAATATTTTTATAAATTTTTAAAAAAATATATCAATTGTATTAAATAAATAAATTATATATTTCTTTTTAATTTTAAAGATAAATTTATAATTTTATACTTTTATATATTAAAAAGTATTAAATTATTTATTATATTTATTATATTATTTACAAATTTTTCATTTAAATCTTATCGTCTTTCTCTTAATCTAAACAACAAAACTTTTTATATATTTTTATTTCAAATTCACTCTTTCAAATCTATCTTCTGATTCAAACAAACCTTTAAACGCTAAAGATTCAAACAAACCCTTAGAGTTACATACAATTGCGCTAAAGAAAAAGAAGGATACCTATTTATGATACAATTGTAAAAAAAAAGAAAGATACCTATTTATGATACAATTATGCTCCAAAAAGGAAAAGAAAAGAAGGATACCTATTTATGATGGAGGAGGATAAAAGAGGAGAGGGGTAATCGTCGATTGAATTTTTCAAAATCCAATAAAACATAGGGATCCAAAATCTGCATCTATTTTACCTTTAAATTGCTTTATTTTTTTAAAAAATTTAATTTTAAATTAGATTAAATCTAAATTAAATATACTTTATCAATTAGATTAAAGTTAGCTTAATTTTCAAAATTAGATTTAAAATTACATTTGAATTCGCTCGATCAAATTTAGTCTAATGTAGACTTCGTTCTACTTTACTAGCATGATGTGAGTTTAGCTTGATTTAACCAATTTTTTTTTTCAAACAAATGTTTGCAAACATTGGGGTTTTAATAACTTTTAAAAAGTGAAGTCCTTTTCTTCGAAGAAATTCAAAAATTGAAATTTACTCGTCTCATTATAAAATCTCATGTATTCTTATCTAGATTCTTCATCACCAACCTTCAATAGAAACTTAGAGTCTTAGTGTCTGTTTGTTTAGGAAGACAAATTAGTGCATACAAATAAAGATCGAATAATTACAGGAAAAGCGAGAAAATCAAGAAATAAAATAATAATGAGAACGAATAGCTCCTTCATTTCATCTCTCACATGAAAAGATTTACGTAGACGGGTGAATTTTTATATATATTTTATATAATTGATTTTTATTTTAATTTATTAATATTTTTATTTATATCGTAATAAAATAAATATAATTAATTTTATAACAAAAAATAATAATTATTATTATTATTACTAAAATAAAAAATAAATTACAAAAAATTATAAAATAATATTAATTAAAATAAATTTATAATTTTACCATTTTATATATTAAAAAAATATTAAAATATCTATCACATCTATTACATCATTCACAAACTTTCATAAATTTTTCACTCAAATTTCACCATTTTTTCCTTAATTCAAACAACCTAACTTTTGACACATTTTCATCTGAAATCAACTCTTTAAAATCTACTTTCTAATCCAAACAAAGCTAGCTTTAAGGATGTTGATCTTGCGATGGTATCGAGGGTTAAGAAAGGTTGGACAAGGATATGATAACTATGAACAAAAAAGATCAAAGAATAAAGAATATGATAACATGGAAGAAGATTTTTTTATTGAATGTATATCTCTTTGTTTACAATAGCTCACTTAATATAAAATTCTAGGAAACTAAATATGGAAATTATTCTAAATAAATACATTTGATATTATCTGATATTCTACTGATATTCTCTGATATTCTTCTGATATTCTACTGATATTCTCTGATACTTCCTTGATTATCTTTGATATTCTATTGATTTGTTTCTTTGATACTCCCTTGATTATCTCTCTGATATTCTTATCGATATTCTCTGGTATTCTCTTTATTATCTCTGATATTCTATTAATTTGATTTTTTTCCATAATAATAATATTCTAACACTCCCCCTCAAGGTGAGCAGTGGGATCACCAATGCTTAGCTTGCTGAGGACACGGGTAAATGTTTTGCCTGTAACAACTTTGGTAAAAATGTCTGCCAACTGATCTTCTGACTTTACAAACGGAAGCTCAATACTACTACCCTCAATCTTCTCCTTGATGGAGTGTCTGTCCACTTTAACGAGTTTGGTTTTGTCATGTTGTACATGATTCTTTGTTTTCATAGCTTCTTGCCATTCGCCCTTCTTACTGGCTTCGTGAACTGTTTTGGGAAAAAGAAAAGCTCGTGCAATGTCTATTACTCATTCTCTGGTTATCTTCATAGGATACTTGGAATTCCGAGAAACATGTTTTGGAGAATATCGATCAGGTGGTACCCCTCTATTTCTTCTTGGCGGAAGTGTGAAAGGCTCTGGTTCTGGTGCTAACCTGTCACTGTTAGTGACTTCATTCATGATAGGAGACAACTCAGTTGGAAGTGTGAAAGGCTCTGGTTCTGGTGCTAACCTATCATTATTAGTGACTTCATTCATAACAGGAGACAACTCAGTAGAGTGAAGATCATTTACCTCTTGTTGGACATTCTCAGAAGGATCCTCATTGGTTGTGTTGGTCCCTCCTACGTTGACAGAGACATGCTCGTTGGCTCCATCTACTTGCTCTTTTGGAACAGTTTCTTGACAACTAAGTTTACTTAACCAACTTGGTGGTTCACTAGTTTTCTCCCCCTGAACATCAAGTTGGCTACTAAAAAAAATATTCTGATTCTAAAAAATCACAATCCATAGTCACATATACACGGTGAGTGATTGGGTTGTAACACCGATACCCCTTTTGATGTGTAGCATATCCAACAAAGACACATTTCTCAGCACATGGATCAAATTTAGTTCTGTTAGCTTTGGGAATATGAACGAACAGAGAGCACCCAAAAACTCGTGGTGGTAACATTTGGACAGGAGGGATATTAGTTTGAGTAGCTAGGATCTGCAGGGGGGTTTGGTGGTTAAGGGTCTGGGAGGGTAACCTGTTCAAAAGATAGGCTGAGGTAGCAACAACTTCGGGCCAAAATCGTGTTGGAACCTGTGTATCAAAAATCATGGCCCGAGTCATCTCTAGTAGCTTACAATTTTTCCGTTCTGCTACACCATTTTGTTGCGATGTGTTTGGACAGGAAGTTTGATGAATTAAACCATTTTCTCTAAAAAACTCTTGCATTGATTTGTTAACAAATTCTCCACCATTATCTGATCTAAGTACTTGGATTTTCTTGCCAAATTGAGTGTGAATCATTTAATAGAATGCATAGAACTTATCGGGTACTTCAGATTTGTGTTTAAGAAAATATACCCACGTCATGCGAGAGAAATCATCTACAAATAACAAAAAATATTGAAATTGATTATTATGAGAATTAAGAGCTGGACCCCACACATCAGAATGTACTAATGAAAAAGCATAATTGACTCTATTATTGTTGGGAGGAAAAGTAACTCTATGATTCTTTGCCCGTATACAAGTTTCACATCTGATGGGCTCACTGTTACTAGTAAATAAACTAGGAAATAAAATCTTAAGGTACCCAAATGAAGGATGACCCAAACGCCTATGCCATAACTAGAGTTGCCTTGTAACCGTTCCATGAGCAAGCATGGCTTGTCCCTTGTGAGCAACCTCTTCAACGTAGTAAAGACCTTCACGTTCAGTACCACGCCCAATGATCTCCTTCGTAAGAATGTCCTGTAAAAGGTAAAAAGTAGGAAACATGCGAACCACACAATTCAACTCCTTTGTAACTTGGCTTATAGAAAGTAATTTTGATGATAATGTAGGAACACAGAGACAATTTTCTAATTTTAATTCTTTTGAAAAAATAATTGAGCCCTCTCTTTGGATCGCAACTAATTCTCCACTGGCTGTCTCAATATGAGTTTTAATAGGTGTGGAGAGATTGTTAAAATCATGAGGATCATGGGTCATGGTGTCAGTTGCCCCACAATCGAAAATCCACTGATCAAATTTTCCTAGGCTGGTATCCTCCTTTCTTCTTTTACCTCCATGAGTGACTGCGGCTCTTCCATGAACGACTTGCGGTTTTGCTTCTTCCTCTCTTCTGGTATCACCATTACAGTTACTAGTGGTTTGCGGGATGCCCACGATGGTGGCAGCTTTGCGATTTTTTTTTTTTAAATCTTCCCACCATTCGGATAACCCACAATTTTGAAGCAAGTCTCCTTGGTATGTTTCTTCATTCCGCAATGAGTACAATGGAGGTGGCTTTTGTCTTCCTTGTCTCGTTGTGATGGACGTCGTCCGGAATTTTCTGGGTAACTCCATCCCTGTCTCTGTTCCGGTGGTCTATTTCTTGCGGTTAAGCCAATTCCGACCTCCTCTAATGATGTGTTTTCTTCGCTACTGGTGGTAGGCTTTAGAATTTGGAGTTGGGCCGTCTCCCTTCTGACAGTAGCATAGGCGAACTCTACTGAAGGGGTCTTCTCTTGCATCAAAAGATCTCTTCTAATGACTTCAAATTTTTCATCTATCCCTGTTAGGAATTGATATAGTCTCTGTTCTTGTTTGATTTTGTTGAAGGTTGCAATATCATCTGAGCATTTCATAAGGTTCAGTTGCTTTCTGTCAATCGACATCCATATAGCTTGTAATTTGTTCCAGAAATCCTCTAAGGTATCCTTTTCCTGTTTCTATGTGTTTGCTTTTCGGTGTAAATCATAGATTTGCATCGGGTCTGTGCCGCTTCCATAGGTAGTAGCCAATCCCTCCTATAAAGCCTTGGCGGTTGGGAACTGGGAAACATTGTTTATCAAACTAATCTCAATATTCTGAATTATCCAGGTGAAGACAGTTTGGTCTGCCTGTTCCCATTTTTCATATGCTGGTTCTATCTCTTCTGGTGCTGGAGGTATACCTGTCAGATGACTCTTCTTTCCTCTGCCACCGATAGCTTTCTTCATGAGTGTTGCCCACAATGGATAATTGTCTCCATTTAATTTGAAACCAATTGATAAATTGTCAAGATTGGATTGTGGTTGCTGAATCCCTAGGCCATTACGAAGCATATTTACAATTTGCAAAGTTAGCTCATCAGTAATGGTTGAGTTATTCTGGTTTTGATTCATGTTGTTGCCAATTTCATCATCTACAAATGACATTTTTAGTTTTTTGGTATTTTTTGGCTGTGAGGGGTAAGTGAACAATGATATTGGTTTTTAAGTTTTCAGGATCTAACACCGCTCTGATACCATCTTGCGATGGTATCGAGGGTTAAGAAAGGTTGGACAAGGATATGATAACTATGAATAAAAAAGAACAAATAATAAAGAATATGATAGCATGGAAGAAGGTTTTTTTATTGAATGTATATCTCTTTGTTTACAATAGCTCACTTAATATAAAATTCTAGGAAACTAAATATGGAAATTATTCTAAATAAATACATTTGATATTCTCTGATATTCTACTGATATTCTCTGATATTTTACTGATATTCTACTGATATTCTCTAATATTCTACTGATATTATCTGATACTCCCTTGATTATCTTTGATATTCTACTGATTTTTTTATTTGATACTCCCTTGATTATCTCTCTGATATATTCTTATCGATATTCTCTAATATTCTCTTTATTATCTCTGATATTCTATTGATTTGATTTGTTTCCATAATAATAATATTCTAACAGTTGAAACTTTTTTCTATTATTGCAAATCTCTTAACTCTTTTAGAATGAGAAGGAGATGTCAATTTTAAGTTTTGTTTTTGATAGAGGTGGAAGAACTGAAAAATAATAAATGCTCACTCATTGAGTTTAATTTTAGTAAATAATGATTTGTAATAGTTAGCCTTTTTTTCAATGGTATTATATAAGCCAAATATTATTATTTTTGCATAGGGATTTGAGTTACAATTAATTAAAATTAATGTACAAAACGTGGTTGTGTTAATAGGATATAATAATTCAGAATTGTAATTTTAATTGATGATAATTGATTAAATCGTTCTTAAAAAAATTAATCATATAGACATAGATAATCCACTATCATCTATGATAATCGATTACACAACATTCACAAATAATCAATTAAACTATCATGAAATTGATTAAAACAAAAAACACAACAATAAAATATACTTAGAATAATTGATTAAAGAGAATGTTAATCAATTAAATTGCAATAATATGCATAAATTTGTCAATGATAATCGGTTAAATTTCAAAATAAGTGGAAATATTTTCAAACAAAAATTTTAACATCCAAGTAGTTTATGAACTTATCTACAATATTTAAACATTCAAAAGTACGTCCAATGAATCAAACAAATATTTAAACATCCAAGAATATGTCCACTGAATCAAACAACAATTTTACATGAAGAACATCTTTACCTGGATATTTTGCAAGAGCTTCTTGATTTCAATATTCTTTTGCACTACCTTGCAAAACAAGTAAATCAAATTCTAACTAGATCACCAAGACAAATTTGAGTCCTTTAGATTTTGTTGCAATTTGTCTAGATTTTGTTGCAATTTGTCTACCTTCGGGAATCCATGTATGCTTTCCCTCAAGTACTCCAACTTTTTTGAAATAATATTCATTGATTTTATTACCTCTTTTATTCAATAGAGATGTGTTTGGTGGTTTTCTAAAGTTTGTTGAAACCACTTCTTGTTTGGTTGGAATAAAATCAAGTCCAAATTTGTGAATACATCTTTTGAGAATCACAAGAAACTAAGTTTTTTTTTTCAAGAAACTTGCAGACAGTAGTATTTTATGAAAATTTTAGTACTTCTATAGATATCAAATATACAATGTAGATTGAAGAATTGTCAATAAAGAATCTTTATAAAGATTATAGCTCAATCATGTGAAATTTTATCCTTGAATTTTTGAAACAATGAAGTTGGTCGTTGTACTGTAAGTCTTGTTTGTATTTTTTTTTTTTTTTTTCACTTCACATCAACACACAAAAATAATGGATTGAACCTCACAAAGGTAAAATTAATCCAACAAATCTTTCCCTTGTCAACTAGGTTAACAAATCTTTTCCTTATCAACTAGGTTATTATCAACTAGGTTGTGACTCTCACCAATCAAATTAGAATAATTCATATTGATTATCTCAATAATTCATTTTTTAAAGAATAATTCATATTGATTATCTCAATAATTCATTTTTTTCTTACTTTGAGAATGTGTTTTATATAAATTATGTAATCACATTGTCTTTTTCTCTTGCACACGTTCTTTATGAACAAATTTATAAAAAATATTATTATTCTTTTATATATATATATATATATATTTTTATCTCTATATGTCTATATAATATTCATTAGTGTTTAGAATTATTGTGCGTCTTTTGCATGAGCTTCTTAATTTTTAATATCCATTTTTTTAAATTATTTAAAATCATTCTAAACTAAATTAAAAAAACTCACATTTTTAGGTGAAATTAATCTTACACCCTTTTAGTTTCAAAATAAACATACACATCGCTTAATTTTAAATAAAATTACTCACAAACTTATTTTAGTTTTTACATATATATTTACATCCCTATATTTTTTAAAAATGACATCTGTTTTATGTTTTTAATAAAGTCACATTCACGTCGTTTATTTTATTTAAAAATAAAATATTTACTTCAAATAAAAATTAGAAATTAATTTTTTAAATTATAAAAATTAAACATTTTTCTTAGAAACAAAAGAATTGAACAATTTATTTCTATTTTTAATATAATGTTTTCAACGAACAACAATCGGTATCACAAGTAAAATTAGTCTCTTATCTAATCAGAGGTAAGAAACATGTTACAGGATTAAAAAAAAAATACATCACAATCTAATTCTAAAATAAACATCCAATTTTTTTATGTTATTAATAAAGTAACAATTATAGTTTTTATTTTATTGATATTTATACTTGTATTAAAATAATACGTAGATATAGCCATAAATTAATAAATTTAATCGTATACTTTCATAGTTATTTGTTTTTTTTTATATTATATATTGTTTTCTAAACAATACGATGTTTTATACTTTTATAAGATAATTTATTATTTAGTCACATATAAATTTTATGATATTTTTATAAAAAAATATTTTATATATTTTAAAACTTTAAATTTTAATTTTTGTAATTTTTATTTAAATATTAATTAATATGATATTTTAAAATAAAATAGAGAAAAATAATCATATAATAATAACAAGGAACGCCTTTTGACTTAAAATTTTAGTCTAAGGTGCTAAATTTATAGAAGAATGTAACACCAGTACAGATGCCTATTTTGTTTTATTATCTCTTGTTTAAACCTGAGGCATACAAACTAAACAAAAAAAGAAAAAAAAAAACTTTTTATTCCCTTGTAAGATATTTGGATTCCCAAAACAATGCCATTAACCAAAGTGAGGGGAATATATATCTTATAGATGAAACAAAACATTACCATACATCTACCAATTTTTATTAATTTCTTTTTGTTAATACTACTGATTTTTTACCTTATAATTTTATAACGCTTTCACTAAAAAAAAAGTAATATTTCAATCTTACTTTATATATTATTACTTTACACTTTAAATATGTTGCGATAAAATCATTTAAATCAATTATTGCACATATAATATTGTCTATTTTATTTTTATTTTTTTAAAGTAAATCTCTTCTTATTTTATCAACAACCCCATGATGAATTCTTAAAAATATAACTTAATTTCCTAAAAATACTGCTTTTCACCTGGAGAGAAAATTACTCAAATAATAATAATAATAATAATAATAATAATAATAATAATTAAATTTTCTTTTTTATTCAGCACGGGTATTTTATTCCATTATAATTCAATCTTTTTTTACTGTCAACACGGGTCTTTTATTCATTCCATATTCAAATATTATCTACTAAAATTTATCCTCTCAAAGTCCACCACAAGATAGAAGGATTTCTCATTCTACAAAATTCATCTGAAAACACTCCATATATATATATATATTCTTAATGTAAAATAAATTATCATTTAAAACTTTACTATATTTTGAAATTTAAGATAAACTTGATTTTAATTTCAAAATTTCCAAAAAATATATTTTCAGCACTTTAGAAAAAAAAATACAATTTTGGTCTTTAAATACTAAATTTGATGGACTAAAATACTTTTTAAAACTATTTTTAAATGCTCTAAACATATAAAAATTAAAATTATATTTTTAAATTTGAAGAACTGGTCTATATATTTTTTTTTTAATTTAAGAGATTCACAAAATTCATACCAACCAAAAATATAACTAAAGTAATATGGGGGACGTAAAACTACTTTACACTCTTAAAAAAATGTCATACTTCTATTTTTCTTTTATTTAAAATCAAGTATGACTAAAAAACTGTTACAAATAGTTAACGCATTATTTCCATATTTTTATCTCGAATATTTAATCGAATATACGCATTCCTTAAAACTTATTCTTTCAAACATTTAATTTAAATGATATATTTAGGATAAAAAATATAATTAATATTCTTTCTCATATTAAAATTATTTATAATTTCTAAATATACCCTTTATACTTTTATACTTTTTATTTATTAAAACAAAGTTTATTTTGGTAATATGGTTCAATTCAATTCGAAGATTCATTTTGGTAATTTGTATTTTATTAAATGAATTATATATTATTAAGGTGAGACTCTTAGATCGGAGAACACTACCAATCATAGTTATATACTATTTGTAAGTTTTCTCCTATTTATTACTATCATATTTCCTGTAAATTTAAGAAGCAAAAGACTTTACGTATTAACATTTCACTTTGGTAATATGCACTTTATTCAATATATATTGCATAATGGGTAAAATTTTAAGTATGATTGAATAACAACACCTACATTACCAATGCTAGGTTATATATAAGTTTTCTCCTAAAATTATATCTCTCTAAACAAATGTATAAAAACAAAGCTAAATATATGGTGCAACTACAAGATCACAATGAATGCTATATTAAACTTTAAAATAAAGCATAAACAAGACTAAACTTTTTCTTCTAAAACAACATTTATATAAAGCAAAGTGGAAGTACTTTCCAAGTTCATGGTAGTCCTATTTGCTAAGAAAAGATGATATAGAAGAGAGAAAAACAATGAAAATGTTAAAGTCCAAGCAAAACAGCATAGAATATTTCATTCCAAGCATCAGGAGCACCAGCTAGACACCAGTGACTACAGTCCTGATAAGAGGTGCCTCTGCCTGTGTATATAGAAGGATGTCCATCTATTCTCAGCTGTGTCAGGAATGTAATGTCAAGCAAATATACAGGATATGACATACTGCTCAAAACCTTCTTCACAATTTCTACTCCAGGATAAGGTGGTTGTGGTCCTTGCTCTGGCTGAGTTTCTTTAAGACACCCTTTTCCCCTGCACAATTCACCACAAAACATCAATCTTTCAATACAACTTTTCTAAAATTCTTAATGTTTCATAAGACATTGGGTGATCATTGTTAAAACTTGTCTTCATTGGAGATTCTTTAGACACATGGTGTTGATAAATGTTTGACTGGCCCTTGTTTGATAATTTGCTTTATTTTTAACCCTTTAGATTTTATTTCTATAAGGGTTTGTAAAAATGAAACTTAGAAGACATAAATTTACTAATGAAGCTCAAATCAACATGTGATGTATGGTTTATATGGTGGTACACTGAATCACTCAAGATGGCTTCAGATACTGATCAGTGTTTTTCTACTGCCCTATTCTCATTTTCCCTTAAATTCTAAACTAACAATATATCTATTGACCAAGAAAAAATAATAATAACAACATATGAGTTGTCTCAATTGATAAAGTATATGGTATTAGGGGCAATCACCTTAGATCAAATACACACTTTTCAAGAAAGAAAATAGAATTGTAACTCAGATTCATGAACAAAAATGCTAATGACAAATATGAAGTTGACATGTGAACTTGTTTTATCTAGAGTTCTTAGTGTGAATTTTAGCTTGAATGGAATGAACAATTAAACTTACTCAGAATGGGATGCAGCAATTCCTTGAAACAAAACGGTTGTATTTGAGGGATCAATGTTAGCATCGATCCATTTAGACCAAGTTGTTAACCCAATCTTGTAAGCTTCCATGGGATCCATGTCCTTAATTATTTCATTGCCTACTTGAAATTGAACCCTGTTTGAACATAAGAAGAATGCACTATTAGCCATTTAACATCTCTAAGTAATAACATCCTGCATCCAAAATATGCAAAAGATTTAGTTCAAAAACTTCATTACCTTTTAGGCTGTTTTGAGTGGGTCCACCAATGGTAGGTATTGAAAATCAACACATCTCCTTTCCACATGTACCCAGATTTAATGGAATCCAGTTTCACAATCCTACCCTTTTCTTTGTCATGAACCACATCCACTAGGAATCCATTTTTCAACCACATGATTGAAGCATCAAACTCCTATGACCCAAAATAATTACACAAAGTTATTACTGGTAATCTGACACATCAAACAATCTCCCAGGCTCAAAATTTCCCTTTAACCAAAACTGAAATGAAGAAAACTACCGGAATTGAGAACACAGAGAGATGCTTTGTGGGTTTTGATAAGGCATAACTTGATTGTGGGACAGCAATGTGAAGCAAACAGGTTAGTGATTGCCACATGTTGTTGCTTATAGAGTCCCCAACAAACATTATCTTCTTCCCTCTGTATCTCTCCAAGAAATTCACCCCATCAAACCTGTTAACCACCACAACAAAGCCTTATTCATCAGCTGAAGTTAATATATGGATACCCATTTGACTCAATTAAAGAACATCCTCTCAGAGAGATTGCATTTACCACACACAGACACACAATCTTGGAACAAAAAGATGGTACAAATATATAAGAAACGAAATCTAAAAGTGAAAACTTTACCTTGGAAGATCACACCCAGAGGGTTTCCATCTATACTTGAGGTAATCCTGATCAGGTCTACCATTTCTGAGGCAATTGAATCCCCGACCTATGAAGGGACAATCTCTTGAGGCATCATAGAGAGGGTGGTGGGAGTCATCAAGAACCCAATTTCCCAGAGAAAAATCACATCCATTGCCTTGCACAAGGTATAGTGTAGATGCCAGTGACAATAGAACAGCAAAAGCCAGAGCACACAACCCAAAATAGAATGCCATTTGAAATTGTCCTAAGCATTTTCACACCATGTTTCTATGCCATTTGTATACATGGGAGTACCTGTAAAGAGAGAGAGAAGCTTCCATTGAGGAGAATAATAAGATTCAAAAAAAAAAAAAAAATATTGACTTTTTATCTTTTATATATACATTTTGCATGGCAAAAGCTTATCGAGGTTTTGTGATGTTTTGTCTTAGTCATCATTGCAAATAAAATTACCCACACAAAGTATTGGACTTATCATGGTTATCTCCGAATGTTTTTCTTGCTGAAAGAAAATATTAAATTATAAATAATCAATTTTATGTTTAAAGTATTATTTTCTCTTTTAAATAGTTTTAAAATTGATAAAATAATATATGAGTGAATATTAAATAGATATTATAATCATGTTACATAAACCTTTGTCATAAAAAAATTAGTCAAATTAATCTCCCAATATTAATAAAACTCGTCGATCTAAAAATTAAATTGATAAATATTTAATATTTTAAAAACTACCTATATAACTCTATTATTTTAAAAACGATTTAATAAAAAGATAATAATATAGCACTTTAATGAAAAAGTGACATACGATACACACAGGCTCATACACTACCAACAAAACTATATCTATGCAAAGTAACAGTCACAATTTAGTGTAGGCAAACTTCTACCTACAGATTGTTAATATAGGTATAACCTTTTTAATATTTGAATTTATTAAATAAAAACTATTAATTAAGTATTTTAATTACCTCTACCAATAAGTAGTAAAAAAAAAAAACCATTTAAAAACAAAACAATAACATGGAGATTTCATTCTTTCAAGCCAAGCCAAGACAACTCACACTTTTACACGTTATATGTATCAAGGTGAAAGTAGGCAAAAAACACGAAAAAATGAAAAAAAAAAAAGTTAGTTAACAAAATATTATTAAAAAATTTCACAAATATATAAAAAATTATATATTTATGAGATACATATAATCTACTATAGTTAAAGATATAATTAATTATATAGGTAAATAT
>Ga0209700_106136_pt1 | contig 19116 bp, 11 predicted proteins | sample SiratroredBW_FD_187528 | JGI IMG/M metagenome (GOLD analysis project Ga0209700, IMG submission 187528) | Root nodule microbial communities of legume samples collected from California, USA - Siratro red BW (SPAdes) (version 2) | ecosystem: Host-associated > Plants > Roots > Nodule | place: USA...
TTTTTTTGTGTTTTTTTTATATATATATATATATATATATATATATATATATTCATTTTTTGGTATGATATTTCAAAGAATATCATTCACGAGAATACAACATCATGCCGTGAAATAAACTTCCCCCTGTGTTAATCAGAAAGTTTGAAGTTACTCTATCTTTTCAAAATAACTAGTATAATGTCTTCCGCAACAAAATTGTTAAACTATAAATTGATGTTTGTTGACGTGGCAAGTGACTTTGGTCCTCAGATACTGTTATCATAAAGTAGAAGTTGAAGGAAGACAAATTTTAATCATCGATTGCGAGCCAAAGCGTCGAAAATTATTTTTCTGTGTCGTTTAGTTAACGTTTTCTTTGGTCAATCTGTAAGGTGGGGTTTCTCCTAGCCAGTTTCTACTTTCCCCATCTATACTCAGAAACATAAATAATTAACAGTTTAAATCAATGATCCATACCCCTTTGTTCAATTAATTGTTTGAATAAATATCTGACACTTTGAACATTTTAAATTTTTTTTTCTCAAGCGTTATTGGTCATTTGGCCTACCTTAATGAATTCATGATGAAGAAAAACACATAATAAAGACACAGGGTGTGGTTGTCGTGTTAGACCCAACAACTCTAGTTGGAGTGTTGCTGCATTTTCCAAAGTTCAGATGTATGAAGTCATCGTTTCAAATTCAAAGACGTGTTTAACTCTGTCTTGTACCTGGTTGCTAGTTTAGAAGATCTTCAACCATGGTTTCTGCGATTATCTGTTCCATTAAGTAATCCAGGTTTCTGATATGGAAGGCGAATGAATGTAGATTGTTGATAATTATTAATTACTTAATCTTTTTTATGATTACTATAATTTGTTGTCCTAAGCAATTTGAACACAAATATTGCATTTATTAATGAATGTTTCAATCAGCTTCGTGATTAGTTGTGACCAAATTACTTTTTTTAGTTATTTTTCCTTTTTATCTTAGTGCAACAACTTTTAAAACATTAAGGAGAAAAGATATATATTATGTGCGTGTATTATTGAAATGTTAGTATAGTTATTTTTAGTATTTTGATTGTTTATTTTCTTATTTTAATATTAAAACACAATTAAAAGTAAAATAATAATATAAAATATGTATGTCAAATAGAAGAATCTCTTTTAAATTGTTATATGTAAAGAAAATTATTAAAACTATACGTATTATGAAATACATAATAATAATATATAGTACTAATATATTTTGTATATATTATATACATAACAGTACATAGTACTAATATCCGTATATTTTCTATTGCCGTATATAATGAATCTCTGTTCTTAAAATGAGAGATACAAAGACCATAAAACATGGTATAATAGAGAATAAAATCCGTAATAAAGAAGTCATACTTGCTTTTCTTTCTCAACGAACACTATATAAAAGTAATGAAAGCAAATTTTGTCAGCTTTATAGTCTCTCTTTCTTATGCAGAAATCAATATAAGAAAGACGTGATAATTGGTTTGTCCTTGGCGATAAATGCACTTACTTAGAACTACTTTTATCTCCATCTCTAATGTGATGATCCATTTGACGCTATCTTTCGTCGTGGGATACTTTCAGAAGACACTTTGGTGATGAAATATTTCATATTTTCGACCAAAATCACAATTGTGTCAAGATTCTTTTAATGTTTCATGCTAGTTGAGTTGTAATGCTAATTTTAAAAGTATTGTAATGGCTTCTTTACTTAGATATTGCTTTGGTTAAATAGGAAAATTGTTTAAAACGTTTTGTAATATTTGGAGTGATTAAGTTCTATTTCGATAAATTAAATAGTTTTTATTCTTTTAAAATGTTTTTAATTTTGTAATGGAAAATATTTTAAATGATTAAAAATATGATTTACTAAATTAAAATTGTTAACCTTTTATGACGATAATTCTCATTATTGTAATGGATTAAAATAATATTTTAATATATTAAAGTTACTTATAATAGTTATTTTAGTGATTTTTTTTCATGTTAAAATGTGTGTTTAAGTTATTTAAATGATGTCACTTTACACGTGGAATTAAAACAATTTTCTATCCATTAAAATTATCAACTTTATAACTAAGTTGTCTTATTAAAAGAAATTAATAAAATTAATTAAAATCTTTTTTCATAGTAAAAAAATATTTGTTCAAAATATTAAAAGTTGTTTGGTTACTTTGAAAAGTACTTTTTAGAGTTTTCCTAATTGGATCAGTGGATTTAATGTTTTAGATTGAGGAGAACATATTGGGTATCAACGTTGATTCTCTTTTACAATTCTAAGTTTAAGCTTTCAACGTGATCATCCTCATTTCCTTATGTATATTGTGTTATTGGTTCTTGATTAAGGTAATCAAATTATTTTTGTTATAAATTCTTGATTAGGGTAATCAAATTGTTTAAGATCTTGGAGTTTTGGGTGTTGTGTACTTATTTATTTATTTATTTTTATATGTTGTAAAAATTTAAAAGTTAATGAATTGACATTGTTAGTTGGTATAATATTTTTACATGAATGCATAAACATTGATTTTTATTTTTACTTTTATTCAAAGTAGCTTGGATTTGTTCCACACGAATATTTTTCTCCTGATAATGCTATCCATCGTTTCACCCATATGACAAATTTCATCAGCATAAGCATTTATCGTAGATTATAATTCTCGTAATCACATGTTTTGAGTCATGGAAGCTAATGAAAGCACCAATGAAATGATAGAGCTTTTATTGAATACATAGAATTATTCAAATTCAACTAAATAAAGTACAATGATAATCACAAGAAGAAATACGTCAAGAAAAAAATTGACGAATTGAGAACTCTTCAGTGGAAAGAAAATTGGAGAGGAACTAGAATTTTCGAATCAGAAGAAAAAGAATGTATGAGAGGAAAGCTAGGCAACATTTTTCATATTCCATTCAACTCATTATCTTTCCATTTATGGTTATGCTTCTCTTCACGAATAGCACTTGGCTTCCACCATTTTTGAATCATTTGGCGCTTGTCTTGATGTAACAATTAACTCTCTCGTCAATTATTTCTTCCTCGTACACATTACATGTACCATATTTATGATCGTTTGATTACGGATCAAGTGTATTTTATTACTTGTTAATTGCTAAAAGATTGTTATGATTTCTTGTGTTTTGTTCGTCAATTTAAAAATAAACATGTTTATGTTTTTCATTTAATCCGAAAGCGGATATTTTATTTTCTAAACTTGAATTTTCGCTCAATACCTGAATGAATGTTATATTCTACTTTATGAATGAAATGTAATTTTGTATATTTTTATGTGTGGTGTGAAATCAGAGTTCCTCACTTGTTATGTGAGTCACTAAATGAGATTATGACTCTCTTTCAGTTAACTGTTTTTTCTTTTTTGTTTCATTTAAGTTTTTTACACCTCCTTTCAAACTTTAGCTGGTAGAGTATTAAAACGGGTCTGTTTAATCAATTAACCAGCAAAAGATAAGATGAAACAAATTAAAATAGACTACATATGAAAACACCTTTATAAGTTACATTATACATAAAAGTTCCCTCATTCCATAATTTCACAAGGTCACCCAATTTTATATACTTCTGACAACTCCATATATATTGCCATGCATGTATACATATACATATATATATATATATATATATATATATATATATATATATATATATATATATATATATATATATATATATATATATATATATATGTATGTATATATGTATATGTATATGTATATGTAAGTATTTTGCATGATTATGTACATCTCGTAATCTCGAGTAACGTACAAGCTCAATTAATTATTTGTATCAACGTGATTCCTTTGTGTTACTGAAAATGACAGGTGGCAAGAACTTTGTCAATGGTTTTCGTGTACAGATAAGTGTTCGGAGTTATGTATGTGTTATTTTTCAGCTTTTCCAGCTCACTTACCAACAGAAATCCGGCATAAACAGTCACGAGATAATGAATTATGTAACTGCACTTTCATCCATTGGATTTATAAGCTTAAAACCAACCACCTTCTTTTGTTACTTTGCGTGTGTGCGTGTGTATCAATTAAAAATTGTTCCCATGCAGTATGTATCCATTATACGTGTCCCTGTGCTTTTTGCATCCAACAAAATTACCCGCAAAAAAGGGAACTAGGCAACTAGCATGCATGTGTCTGTTTTTCTCCTACCTCATAGTCATAGGCATATAGGAATAGAACCTCTTCAATCAATAAATTTAAATCTCAAACAGCTCCCTTCGCACATCGCAAATGTTTGATCATATATGGACATAGATTTTCAACCTTATTAAGTAACAAAAATGTGTCTAAGTTCGCAAAGAACTAAGACACGTACCACAAAAATAGAACCAAAGAGGAGTACCCCTTAATACGAAAGAAACAAAGTTGAGTATAGTAAAAGAGAAAAGAAGAAAGGGGTGGGGATTTCACCATAGATTTTTCTTGATTACGGTTATATATTCTCACTTTGGTGATAAGCCGACCCTTGCCATTATTCTGTTGTCGTGCATGGGCAGGTGGACGAGGGATGAAAAATTTCTGAGAAAATGTACCATATCGTGAATCATGAAAGCTATAAAGGAAAGGGAGAACATGTGATGCCACAGGTTGTAATTTTCTTTGGCAGCGTTGCAAAACCAAAAGTGGGGTCCAATCTTAATATGCCATCAAATCAGTGGGACGATCTTAGTAGTAAGAGGGGACTTTTTCATGGTGATGGCTTGATGCATCGCAAGTTCAATACGTGTCAATGGACTGTGGTGGTGCATGCTTGGCCTTGTCCTCATTCATTTTGAATAATATCTCAAGTAGGACCAGTTAGAAAAATTCTGTTGATTATTTATTACCTCACATACTGTGGTCGATGCATAGGATCCAGTAGTTACTTCAGTGACATCCTAAATTCTCTAATGTGTGCTTGCTTGCACGATCCCCAAAGCCATAACGTTTCAATTGTTTACTTATGGGCAACTTTCAATTGGGTCATCTAAAACAATAAATTTCAACCCCTTTGACGTCACAGGAAGAAAAGTTGGTGCTGTTGATGAAATAATCACATTATCAAATATAGCATTGTGAGGTGTCTAATTAAAATGGTGACTGCTTAAAGGTAACCTTGCTGCTTTGAACTGAATTTGAACAGTCATACAGACAAATCGAAACCTGCATTTGGCTTTGAAAAGTTTGTACAATAGAGCCAAAAGTGTAAAGTGAAGACAGAAGAAAAAGAAGCAGATAGGAAATGCATTGCTTGCATGAATGATGCATTGCTGGGGACAGGCAAGAGGCACTGAGCCCCAAAGGCATGCCCCATCCTAAAGGGTTTATCAGCTGAGGAAGGGCATTGAAAGAACACTGCTTCTGTCACAGCCAGGTACAACACAAGGGTTAATGAAGTATATATATACATACATACATACTATACCAGTGATGAACTTAGTTAGATCAGAAGAAGAATATGGGTCCACCCAAAAGCCCTGACATTTCATTTATTTCTCTTCTGCTTGGAGTTGGGGCGTGCACCTTTCTGTCTCTACATGCTTGCTAATCAGTTGGACCTCAGCATTCAGTATTTGATCACGTTAAAGTCTGAATGTTAGTATTCCAAAAAACAATTTGACCATACTGTTTGCCTCTGAGTTCGAGATTATAACACTTCATTGAACAAATTTTGGGTTTTGAATTTCTTGGGTTGGTTAATTTCAATCATTGGACTATCTTTGAATTGGTAACAAATATCTATTTTGATATTTTATAAATTTTTTTGAGATTTCTCACGAACCTTGTCTTTTTAACACCTGTATGGGCAGATTTACTACTAAAGAAACACATTATGTAGGTAATCCCATAAGTTGGTCTTGTTGTAATATATATGGAAGTTGAAGAAACGATGAATGTTAATGCAATTTGTCCGAAAACCAATGTTCCGTAAGTAAAGAATAGATAGGTAGGGTTGGAAGTTAAGAGTGAAAAAGTGGATAAATGGATGGGGGTGTAGGGTGTGGTGTGGCTAGATTTTGTTGTGAATATGAAAATGTAGGTATAAATCGAAAGAGAGAGGAATGTAGCGGTTGAGTTACTGTTGGTGCACAATGACAGGGCAATGCAGTGGCACCTTTAATTAGGGGAATGGGTTAAAGACAGAGAGAAGCAGAGAAAGCAGTTCAAATCAGAGGCTAGAAAAGGTTATACGGAAAATGGTCAAGTTTTCCAGTAATGGAGGGGTCTAAAACAACAGTTCTCAGTTCCTTAGTCGGCCATTAATAAAAGGGGTGGGTCCTAACACTCACCAAAACCCCAAAAAAGATGACATAACACAACCCCCTCTTTTTCTTCCACATATCTCTCTTTTTCTCCCCTTTCAACCAAGAACAAATCTCATTTTAATTTCCTTTTCTCTTCGTACCTCACGTACTGTTCCCCCTCCCCTCATTCTTTTTCTTCCTTTTTCATTACACTAATACTAACAATAATAATAATAATAGTTGTAGTAACAGTAAATGATCACTCCACCCCATAAGACCCGTTCCAAAAAGCTTTCTCCACCCTTTTCACCTTTCTGCTTCTAACACCACTCTACTTCTTGTAGAACCATCTGAATTCCTTTTGACTCATTCGCTTTATCTATCCCTCCCCCAGACCCAGCTTCCACTCTTTCTCTTCACCAAATCACCCGCCACATCAACCCTCCAACACCACCCCAAATTCAAATCTCCTATTAGCCCATGTTTTCTTCCTCTTCCCACCTCAAAGCCCACCTCTTTCAACCAATCCTCGCCACCTTTCACACGTCTTCTTCCCCATCGTGATCAATTATAACACAACATGGTATTGCATCGGAGACCCCTTATTATAGTTATCTGGTTGTTCTTGTTTCTCTTCATATTGGGCCACTGCCATGCCTCTAGAGCAACCAACGTCTTCAAATTCAGGCCTAAATCTCAACATCACGGTCACTTCTCTGGGTTCTTGCCCAAAAGGATGCCTATACCGTATTCCACTCCTTCGAGGAAACACAATGACATTGGGTTGAGAAGTTGGAGATCACCCTGATGAGGAAGCAAGCAGAATAGTAGTTTTGTTTTGGGTAAAGGTGACCTCTGGTTTCTTTTTTATATTGATTTTATTTTCTCCATCATCTCTTTTCTTTATCAAGAAACAAGGGAAGACGATTAACTTATGTACATGGCGGGTTATTGATCATTGTCTGTAGTACGTTTGATCATGTTATTTTGCTTCAAGGGACATGTAATAGGTACGATCTGCTAGATGGATTTCTCCTTGCTACTTGAAAGAGGAGGAACACTGCTTGTTTAGTCTCTAATTTTCTTTCCTTTCGGCTTCTTTTTTTGGAGTGTGAATCGGTTAATATAGACAATGAAATGGTCAACAACAGCTTCATAGATTTTTCAGTTACGTACTTTACATCTTCTTCTGCTGTATACATACACGACATGAAGTTTTCATTATTCAATGCTCTCTCACACAGTGGTATATTAGACATGCATGTGTTGTATTTCGATGAAGATAATTGAATTTAAGGTTAATATGATAAGGATTAATATTGAAGACGAAGACTTTTTCGTTGGTATAGTACAAGTTGTGGCTGGCATCGAACCTACTCCCTTTGAAATTACTCGTGTGCAAACTCCATGGAAATCGGGTAAGGTGATATCAGTGTCATGCGATGCGTGCGGTTGCGTGTGTTGCTTTCTTGATTTGATATGCAAAAATAAATATATGTGTCTGTACGTATACACTACACTGTTGAATAATTGATCTCAGATTTTCGAGGATTATCTCAGTATCTCACACACGAGCTCAATCAGAGAAATAAAACAAAAATCAAAAGAAAACCACCGAATTCTTCGTGTATATCTGTAATGATAAAAAGCAAATTTGCTTTATGCGGTGTTACTTGTGAATATGCCCAATTAACGCCAAAACTTTGGTATATGTTATTATTTCATGTCATCATAGCTTCTTACGATCTTTGGAGAAAAGAAGAAAAGAAGGTCGACCCAGAGCATGTAGTTTGAGGAATAATATTATTTTACTCAGCATTATAATACTTTCAGTCCCAAGTTTCTTATGCAGTGTTTTTTTTATTATTATTATTATTTCATATGAAAAATAATATCAAAGTCAAACTCGAATCAAACTTTAGATTGTACTGTCTGTTAAAATGTTCTCGTTAATTTAATTTGGTCGACAAATTCGTTGAACATAAAGTTCGTTTTTGTTGAATTAAAAAAACAAACTTTAAATTTAGTTTTCAAATTGTTTCATTTGATAAAGATGAGTTATTAAAAATTTTATAAGCTTAATACAAGAAGTATATCTTGAATAGTTTATATGTAGCAGCTACTACTCCTTCCTAAGACAGTATTTTTCTTTTTTTAATATGTTATGCAGAGATCTTAATGTTGTATCCCTTCTGTCCTAAGTAAATAAAAAGAGAAATATAAGCACTATTATCGTCCCTTACTTTCGGATAATTTCTAGGAAATGAAGTTTCATTGGATTCCACTGGAAAAGACATACATAATGATTCATGAGGAAGTATAGATTAATTACCTTTTTTTTTTCTTTTTATCTCTGGTTATGTATATTTAATGCTGTATTTTCATCGCTTTAGATTTCTCATTTCAATTTACTTGCTCTTCAAGACACAAATTACCAATGTCATGGACACTTTTATTTAATCGAAATAAATGAAAAGTATAAAGTACTTCCTAAATACGGATTATTGAATCCTTCAAAGGTTCATTTTGGCAACATTGCTTCCAAATTTGAAAAGCACAGCTCATGAATCTCACCCCATACGCATTCCATACCTCATGCTACCTAACTATGACGAAATCCAAACAACATTAAATGACCCTTTGCTAAAAGTCTTCATTTTTTTTCCTTGGTTGAAAAACCAGCTAGAATCAAATCTTCATTTCACCATATCACTGTGGCTTTGTTGTGACTCAAGATTTAATGACATACTACAAAAAACCTGGTTCCGTGGCTAAAACTAGCGGAAAAGAAGAAGCAGAAGATATTATTAATTATAGTAAACAGCTTCCCTATTTCAAGGTCATTTTACTCAGTGTGTCCACTTAGAAATGGTAATGAAAGAATAATATCATCAATGAGGGTGGAGGGTACCTTTCCCATTTGCAAGATTTACCAGGCAAATCCTTATCCTGAATTCCCTATGTGATACAGAAGTGTCAATGGATTCTTTGAATTCTAATTCTGGAAAAAGATTTGTCTGGAACTTGTTCTCATTTCCCCTTTCCAATACAACTTGTCAAAGGGTCCCTTCACCTTAGCACCATCAATTTTTTGTACCATGTTATGTGCTGTTCATATCTACACTAATTCCAGTGTTATGATGTCCCAGTCAAACTTCACTAAACAATGTTATTTATTAGGGAATAGACCCTTCTTCAACTTGACCGACCCTTTAAAATTTATTATCTTGATCATCTGACTATACCAGCAGAAGAGTACCAAGATCCCTATTTCAAGGCAACAAGTACCGTTATACCATAAATAAATAGAGAACAAGAATAATATAAAAGTACAGTTCAAAGGGATTCATTTTTGGATTCTAAGACTCCATGACTATAATATAAACTATGTTTTAAAAATGTTGTTAATGATGGTTTTAACATCCTAAGACAGTATGCTTTTCCCACGTTTGTCGTTTAAAGGAAGAGAATAATGAAGATTCAATGCATTATATCTTTAATAGTTTTGTTTGGAAGTTTAATTTATTAAGGAATTAAGATGATGTAATATGTTTCTTTTTAGTCATAATGCAACATCCTGACTCAACTCTCATTTGCTAAGATCTCTAATCAGGTTTCTGTGGCTTCATTCATGTGTCCTGTAATTGTAGGGCCATGAATGATGGAGCTAAGGGACATTTATTGTCAAGTCATATTTCAATATTAATCAAAAGGATTAAATAATTGCAAATGATTACCTTCATTGTAAGTGAATTCATGACCCCACGGTTAAAGCAACAACCGGATAATCATAGTATATATATATATATAATGCGTATCTGATATTAATCCAATAATTTTTATACTTTCTACTATTCATCTTCGTCTGTGTACATTTTTGTTGCTTAAATAAAACAGTTAATACAAGTAAAAATGATTGTCTTAGTTATTGATGGACAGCTCGAATGTTATGCATTTTAACTATGCTATTAATCCAAATTATACATACTTTTCCACCGGATCTGCTGAAGTGATCATAAAAATTTTATCCGCATAATTAAGTACATCTAACCAAGTTATGATTGTAACAAAACTACAAATATATATCATTTTTTTCCCCTCAAACACTGTATTATATGGACCTTATACAGATTGCAATGGTTTACTGGGCACATTTAACCTCACTTGCATTTCTCAAACTTTTTGTTACAGTAAAGAAAGAAGGCAAAAACAAACAAAAGACGGATACGTGGAACACCAATATTATAGCAAACAGTAGGGTGTTATAAAGTTGCACAACAGAGTCACAAGTCCAGAGACCCAGCTATGCTTATGAGAAAGAAAATAAATAGAAATAGATAAGTGATATATACAAGGAAAAAAAGGGAAAAAATAGTAGCTTCTTAGTTTAAGAGAAAAAAAAAATTATAAAGTTGTTTAACTTTTAAAATATAGTAAACGTGTTTCTTTTCCTAGTAATATTTTTAACCCAATTTTTTGAATTTTCTTATATAGAATAATCTACAAAACTAATTATAGGTGTAAACATAACTGAATAAAAAGTCTGATGGATTAGTGTAATGACAACAATAATAATAGTACCGGCAGGATTTGTCTTTAGTCTGATGGACTAGATATCGGAAGATGGGAAAAAAATTGTACAAAAGAACTTAATTGGATTTAGTGGAATACTTGCTTAAAATAGTATAAACATTCTTTATACTACTAATTGTTGAAAAAAATGACTAGATATAAGAGTGAATGCACTAGAAAAAAAAATCTTTAAAAAATCTTTAAAGATGTGAGAGAGAATAAAAGACCGAAAACAAGTACTTTTATACAAGTCTAACCAAACCTTCTTTTACATTTTCTCAAAAAATATAAATTTGAGATTTCATTAATAAATTCTTTTATTATAATGCACCTATATAAAAATACTTATATTGCAAACTTTTTAAATAACTCAAAGGAACAACTATGACGTCATATAATGTTATAAGATATAACTGATAATTAATTGAAAAGATTTTTTTTTTTTTTAGAATTTGCTATCACTTTGGTGCTCAAGTTTTGGAGAAAATATACTGCTTGGTTCTTGACGTTGGACATCAGAATCCATATTATCTTGAATTAATCCTTTAAAACTTATTCTAATATTCAACCGTAGATAAAATACTAATCACATGATAATCTTTTGGATAGAATAAATCCCGGCTAATCCAAATAAAAACATATTAGAGTATTATAAATAAGATGGTGTTTTAACAATTATTTATTTGTCACAATTTTTATTTTTAATATGCTTTACATGCACATTGCTCTCATCTCGGACAAAGTACAAAGCAAGAATCGTCTGAAAAGTTGCTAGAGAAATAGTGTAAACATATAATATTAAATATAAAGGTAAGAGGAAAAAAAAGTTAATCTTATAAAATCCTTTCAACCTCAACAAAGTTGAGAGATATACAAAGAAATCAAACCAAAATGTGAGAAACATATAAGTTGAAAAACTTTTGATATAATAATATTTTTATTAACCTCATTTTCTATGATGATTATGTAACACTCTTGAAAATATGTACACCTATTTACATCAATAACTATTTCTTTGATATCTTCTTTTTATAAGAGAGCAGCATTATGATAATGATATTGATCACTAGTTTCTTTTAATTTCATTTACTTTTAATAGTATTATGATTGTAAGATTTATTACTATTGATTTTATCTCATGAAAATAATTCATATGAAAGTAGGACAATTTTATCATTGTAATATGCTCCATTTTTACTTTCTTTAAATTTTACTTAGTAGAATGTGTTCTAATTTAGTTTCTTGTTCAAACTACAATATTCAATATTCACTTGCTTAGGTGACCTACTTACGCACTTAAATTAGAAATTTTTTACGTTTAAATAACCTAAATCCCATATTAAGCCTAATTAAAATAACGCTTACTCAGACATTCCATTGAATGTTATTTCAAAAGTCAAATACTCATTGCAAAAGACACAATCGCACGTATTATCTTAAGCAAATGTTTCAATCTAGGTGACATATAGCTTGCACTCCAACTTAAGCATGTCCAAACCTTTGATAAAAGAGATGCAACAGTTTCGTGTAAGCGGATTCAAATTCATGTCTAGAGTTTCATCTTACTTCAAATAATATGTTTTCTTCCAAATAATAGTCACTTAAAGCCACTATTATTCACTTAAGCGACTAAAGATTATATGAGGAATTTTTTGTCACCATTTGTGACAAATTATTATACATCATAATTAAGCATTTTTATGAAAAAACTAACACTTCGTAAGAGTATACTTAGCATTACTACTGGTCATGGAGTGATATTTTTTATCACAAAAAAATTTTGTTCCACCTCTTCTTCTTATGACTTCATATTTTGTCACAATTTTTTTTCCACCTCTTCTTTTTATGACTTCATATATTTGTCACAAAATAACAAAATTTTCAGTATTTTGGGATACTTTTATCAAAATAACTATTTTTTTAGTATTATAATTCAAAAATTGTATTCGTCAATAATAAAAAATAATATATAAATCTAATCTAAGTATCACATAAGTACCAATAAAATCATAATAAAATAATATATTACTTGTTAAAGTATAATTTTCCTATATAAAAAGTGATAAGAGTAGAAAAAAAATTAATTTTGTTTTTGAAGATCACTAGTCTATTTTTAATAATAAATTTTCGGATTTTGACTTTTTGAAAGATAATGTATCAAGCCTTTTGATCTATTTCTCATACCAACTTAAATAAAAATGAATACTTTTCTCTAATGTTCACGAGTCTATATGTACATAACATATATATAAATAAAACCTACTGAATCATCATTAACTACCAGAACTAATAATTACAAAAATTAAGGAAATTAGTAAAGATCGATGATTACAAAATAAATAATTAAGAATAGAGATATGTTAGTTCGATTCAAGTTTTGTTTTCTGGCTTAGGCTTCCAACTAAAAATCAAAACAATATGGGATTGGTTCAATTAGATCATAAAGAAAACAAATTATAAATAAATTAAAAAATATTGTGAAGAACAAAAAATAAAATGGCTCGTACTAAAGTTAAAAAGTCTAAAAATAAAATGGTGGATTTGTATCTCACCCTACAGATTAGTCGCATTGAGAATGTTATACATAAAAGGAAAAAAAAAAAGTTACAAAAGAGGAAAGTTCATAATTTTTAATCAGTAGGCCTTTTATATTGTATATGCTGAGTATTTTAAATGATGAATAACTAAGAATAAGTTATATGTAGAATGATGAGTATACATATTTAGATTTGGTTTTACAACATTCCCAATCATCTTAACATGTTCAAATTTGTTGTTTCTCGTATTAAAAACATTGGTGATTTGTTTTTCCTATTGAAAAGAAAAGGTAAACCATGAGAGTGTGATAAACTTTTGAGTTATAGTCACCCACGCTTAATAAATGTTGAACATTATTTCAGCTTGTGGAATGATGAACCAGTGTAATTGATTGCTGTATATGAGTTTCATAATCAGGATTCCTGAACTCATTCACTAATTACTGGAATGTATTTTCTCGTTTCATACTTTCTTGTTTTCATCATTTTCAGATATTTTCACTTTTTTCACCATTGCTTTAATTTTTTGGACAACAAATATCATTGCTAATTGTGTATGGTATTGTATATGATTGGGATAATCACTGTAGTTGCGGTGCCACCATCGCGTGGATCACTGAATAAGTTATTATAAGATAGCAAGCATGCAGAATATAGTTATATATTCACCTTTCTTTGTTTTTTGTTATAGTATATATTCGTCTTTCTGTGCTTTTTAACAGTATTGATGTCTTTTAAGATTATTATTGTTGTCAATATTAATTATTTTTGAAAAATACTTAATTATTCTTCTTTTGTATTGGTAACAAATATAAATTAATATTGATAAGGACTAATTTCTGTCTGAGATCATTTAATTTTCTGATACACAAATATATGTAGTTCCTCACACATCTTCCATTGAAGCATAATTTTCCAACAAATGGGATACTCAAATCAGTCTCTACAAAGAGACAGCAAAACGACCCCTATCCATATTGTGTTCGCTCATAACTACCTTCATTGGTTTCCATATCGCTGATGCAATGGTTAGAAGACGACGAACAAACCGTTTCCTCTCTCCAAATCCATTCCCATAATAGCTTCCTTCAAAATATAAAGAACTTGTCTTGGTTGATCATGTTTCCCCATTAATTTTTCCTTAAAGAAAATTGGCTTACGTGATGGATTGCCATCGTCCAGAGGATCTGGTTGTGGAATATCAGGAGATAATAAAAAGGTCTTACTATTACAGATATTCAAGAAGATTTCCCTCTCACCTTTCACTACTAGCCACCACCTACTAATACTTAACTATTTCTGTCCGTGATTAAACTTTAGGAAAAATATATTTTGACATACCCTTTTAAAATACAATTACTTATTTACTTCTTTTTATTAATGTAATAATAACATTTTTTTTATATTTTACATTTATTATTGTTGTTTTATTAACAAAAAAGTTGAATGATTGTATTTGGAAAAAAATGCCTATTATAAATACTCGAAACTTTATAAAAAGACTTACAACACATTTTTAAATTTTTTATCTATATGTGAATCATACCAGATTGTGTATGTTTCACTTCTATTTAATAAGGCTTAAAATTCAAAATATAATAAAATATATTGAAAAGAAAACACAGTAGCACTATTTTAACAACTAAAAACGTATGATTACGTGCTAAAACATAAAATAGCTATTGAAAGAAATGGCCATTTTACCAGAATTTGAAAAGAAAAACAAGAAAATTAAGCACTAAAAATACAAGTCATTAAAAGTGAGCTAATTAATACAAAAGTATTAAGTAATTTACACAATAGTTTAGATCTCAGTAACACCATTACACCCACAAAATAATAGATTTTATAGATAAACAAGTTTGGCATAAAATACATAGCATCGATATATTCAGCTAGGAGATAAAATGGGCAACCAGTCCTAAACTACTTGCCAAAAACAAATTGGGAAGCTCGTCAGATTCCACATAGTAATATATACATGAGATTCAGATGAATACTAAGAACATGATTTGCATGATGAATCACGCCAGAGGACCTATACTACAAGGGGCGCGCATAATTTTAGCTGATCGTATAACATTTATGGATAAAGCAGCAATCGTCAAAAGCTTTGTTATTCATAAAAATGCTCTCAAACATTGACTGATGAATTGCCTCTTATTCTTTGAACTAACATGGGTGCTGCATATCAAGCTTTCTTGCAGCAAGGTTTAACTCTACAACATTTATTTTCCCTCGTTGAGAAATGAACAATTTGCTCAGTAATGTGCTTCTGACTTGAAAGGGGTCGTAAAGCCGCCCACGAACCATAGAATGTTTCCGCAGCTTGTGCAGAAAAACCATTATTGCTAAGATCTAGTAATTGCAAGTTTTTTGCCTTACCAATAGCAATTGAAAATTGTTGCGTGAAATGGCACTCGGGAGATGAATTTCTTTGACATGAACTGGCACAGCTGTCGTCAATTCCAGAAGCAGCAGCTTCCAGTGGAATATCTTCACTGTCAGCAACTTCCATGTTATAGTTGGCTGTGTTTGAAGAGCAAAGAACCTCTTGATTATCATCAACTTGCGTAGTATCTAGTTTCTGCTCCTGCTTTTGTGAGCAGCTTTTTACTGATAAATCAAGTTGTAGAGCAGAACATTCCTTTGGAACAGAATTATCAGCAATATTAAGTTCTTCAATGCAGCTGTTCTCTGATAAAAGAAACAACATATTCACAAAATAGTAGTAGCTCTAAAAAACGAATTAACCAGATAAAATTTAGTGACTACCTGCGAGAGCCTCAATTATGTGAAGGATTCCAGTAAGCCCAAGTTGACACTTTCTAAGAACCAAAACTTTGAGACAGCACTGTGGGTTTACGAGAAGAGAACATAAAGTATCGCTGCCCTGTAGTTATTACAGAATTTAAACAAACCATGAATAACAAGACTAATTAAAGTCACAAAATTATCACTGAAACCGTCACAGCTATACAACTAAATCAATAAACTGCAAACTAGTGTAGGTAATGAAATAGTATGAAAGCCAGATTCTGTTTAGTCTTACAGCAACACTCAAATACAACCAGCCAAGGAAACGTGCACTACAATGATATTAGCAATAGAAATTCAGTTACAGGCAACGAACCTCAGGCATTATAGGATTTCCTTCCATGTTTAGCTCTAGGATGGAACAAAAGAAATGAACACTGGTGTTTAAAACAAAGTTACGTGTTAGACCACAATATGATAGGTCAAGTTTCACAAGCTCTTCATTCCCTTTGAGCAAAGATTCTACTAATTTGTTCGCCCCTTCCTGCAGAGTATTGCCTCCAGCATCAGGAGATCAGGTGGGCAAGGCAAGCTGGATTATACAATAATGGTATAACAACGTGAACGTGCAGTAGGAAATAGGTTTTACTCACAGTTCCAATACCCGTGCCTCCAAGTAGTAGTCCTGATAGAGTTAAGCTCCCTGTCAGCTTGCAAAGGGTATCGACAACTGGTTTGCCTAGTTTTATACCACTCATATTCAACTCAGAAAACCTAAAATGGGCAAACTTTGTTTAAATTTATGTATGCTCTAAGAAAGTAAAATTTATTTAAGGATGCTGCTACAGAGATGGATGGTGACATTGGTACCATTGATTTTACCTTTTCAAAGCAGAAAGCTTGGACAAAAGATTAACTGTAGCCTGCCCAGATACAGGGCTGTTGTATCCTATCAAAGTTAGATCACCAGTTATGCTTTAAGACTACTTTTATCCGGGATTTGAAGATAATGATAGATTCATATACCTATACATAGATGGGTAAGGACAGATCTGGAGTCCAATGCATCTGCAACTTTTTGAATGGTTCTGGATGTGACACAACAGTTCTCTATATTCAAGCTACAAAGCGCTGCAAAACAGAATGTAAGTAAATAGAAGTAGAGGCATATCTACGGCATAAATAAAATCCACATACAAGCAAATTTGAGAGACCATAAACAAGTCTCAACGTAAATTTGATATAAACATTTTCATAGCTCAAAGCGAGACCATGTACACTAGAAAGGATAGAAGAGAAGGGCACGACAACGAGTATTCTTCTAGAGATGGCAAAAACAATATCCAAATTGCCAGAGGTTTAAGTCAGGCCGCTTACCTGTACAGTTTTTTAAGATTGTCGAAAGATAAGATCCACAAGCATCAGTAAGACGGTTTCCAGATATGTTAAGAACTTCTAGTCTCGCAAATAGCAGTGAACACTCGCAAATCTGACAGAAACAAGCAAAATTAATATATTAGAGAATTTGAGATTACTCGTGCAAAAAGAGAAAAGTATTCTTTTATGCTATTAACCAAGAATTGTATAAATAGATTATTCATGTGTAAATACAAAATAGGTTATGATTGAAAATCATTGAAAGAAATGCCCTTTGGTATTGGGACAAGACAGTAACAATATTTTGGTGATTAAGAGCTAATAATTCATTTTATTTTTCAGAAATTATCACAACTAACATCAAGCGCATGCATCCATTATATTTGAGTTCAAATTTGGGACATATTTTCCTGTTACAGAAACCTTCACCTAAAAATCAGAATTAACAAGAACCAATTTAGAACAAGGAACAAGTGAACAAGCAAAAGATTAAAAGGTTGTAAGTAGTATCATACCTGAAACAATGTTGTCGGGCCAAATCGATTACAATGCAAATCCAGAGTTAAGCCACCATAAGATTGTCCCGATGCTGTGAACACCTTTTGAAGTTTCTCCATTGTTCCATTTCCTAAAAATATAATCAACTCAATAAATATTTAACAGATTCACGCGGTACATTTTTATCTATTTTAATTCTTTTATGGTTTTAGTTTCAAATCATTCATTAGTCACAAACAAAAGGAATTGTTACCAGATGATGAATTTGAGACTTGACAAATTTGCTTACAAGACAAATATTAGAACCTATAGCAAAAAGATCACAAGTCAGAAAAAAATGTACCTAACAAATTGTGAGAGAGGTCCAGCATCGCAAATGACTTTTGGGAATGCAGTGCATTTATCAATGGTGTTATTGACAAATCTTGCAGGTCACAATCAGACACAACAATTTCGTCATCTGAAACCTGTTAACGATTATAAGCCAAAAGCAATTGTACAAAAAAATAAGAAACAGGTTCAATCAAACATCCGAAAATGAGAAGGCATACGTGTCACTGTGCACTGGCTATGAAAGAATTGATATAGATAACATCCATCTTACCTCTAAATTGTAAAGCCTCGTCAGTACCTTGATGTTTGGTACCTCAGATAACTCCTTGCAGCAGTCTACGTACATTTTTATCAGGCGCTTGTGAATCCAACCTATAAAGGATAAAAAAACTCATGCGTCTCACTTGGAGATAGATAGTGGAAAGCTAAAATTTACGTTAAATACAATTTCAATACAGCATAAGCCTACAACTTCCTTTCCGCTGTAAACTTCCCATTTTTATTGCTTCAATAAAGTACAACTTGCAATGATCATTGTATATCAAGTGATGAGTCAAATTAATTTTAATTTGACTAGTTTAGAGATTCAAATATGCAAGTAGTTAAATATCTTGAATTTGATGTTCTTGACGACAAGCCAGATCAGAAAAAAAAAAAAAAAAAATCGAGGACATGGCATAAAAAATCAAATCGTGATAATACTGAATAAACAAAGAGCACCAGTATCACTTACCATCAACGGAAGCTTCAACCATGTCATTTCCCAAAACTT